>JAABUK010000286.1_pt1 | contig 115059 bp, 206 predicted proteins | sample 5559141 | NCBI WGS metagenome assembly JAABUK01 (sample SAMN10711869, study PRJNA513367) | rock metagenome | isolation source: Antarctica rocks | place: Antarctica: Victoria Land, Pudding Butte nord | collected 2016-01-03 | reverse complement strand
CGAGCTTGCGCGAAAAAGAGTTGGGCTTCGGACGTGGGAGAGACGTTGGATATGCTATAATGATTTCCTAAATACCATCATCAGCCCAGAAATCTCACAATGGGATGAACTGTGGATTTTGGTACGCTGGCAATTCAACATCAGTGGATAAGTATATCGCATAATCCTAATTGAGTAATCATGAGAACGAAAGACCGCGCCAAGCTAAGGTTGTCACTAGCTATCGTCTACGCACCCTGACAGGCAGTCCACCCTCCATTGGATTGGTGAATGCCCTCCCCGTGCGCCGTTCACCTCCATCCCAGCCCGCCTCGAAAACGTATCGCTCGAGCAACTCCTTCATGACCACCACCAATTCCAATTTCGCCATCTTCTGGCCCAAACAGCTCCTCGGTCCGCCATGAAATACCGGAGACTCGTATGCAGACGGCTTGTGATTCATCTCCATCCATCTCTCCGGTCGGAATGATTCGGCATTCTCACCCCAGGCTGAACTCAAGCGTGCCGATACCCATGGTGACCACAGGACAACCTCCCCGGGTCGCACAATCGTCCCATCTGGCAAGGCGAGATTTTCGGTCGAGGTGGATTGGAGTATCTCTCGCGGTATCGGGGGGGTAGAGCCGGAGAGCTTCAAAGGTCGTTGCTCCAAGAACGGGGAGCTTGTGCGCAAGCTCAATGTTGCTCAGACCGGACGGGAGTCCTTCGATCTCTGCAACGATACGAGTGTGATACGAAGGGTTCCGAAGGATGAGGTAAAGCGTCCAAGTGATGGCATCCGCTGTATTATCGCGACCTGTCTCTCTGTCCCTTTCACCGTCAAGACTCACCGGCAAGGATATAATTCAGGCATACATCTGCGAGATCGTTGTCACTCAGCTCCGAATCAAAGTCCGCCAACTTGATCCTGCGCAGCAATAGGTCCCTTCCGGTGGGAGCATCTTTCTCCCCAGACTCTACCTGACGTATCCTCTCCAACCCTTCCTGAACCAGTTCTCGCGTGACTCGGTGGATGAGATCGAGATCCGCCTTCAGATTCCGTGCGTACGGCAAGATCCGCTCGACGAGGGTGTATGCCGGGAAATCGAAGCGATAGTTGATAATCTTGCTAACGTTATCAAGAGCCCGGGAGAAATCGGACAAAAGTCGATCGCTCTCAACCTATGCCACGAGATGAGCTGATGGAAGAGGAAAAGTCAAGCCGGACTTACATCGAATGACAACTCGCCAAAGAGAGCCAGCGTGAAATCACGAGCCAGCTTTGCGAAATCGACAATCTCGCCATTGTGGGCCATGTTATCGAGAGGACGGAAGAGGACCGGCAGATTGCGAGGGATAGTGGTGCTTGCGACAAGGGAGAGTGTTTCGGGCGAAGTGAGGATCTGACCGGCCTGTCTCTGGATCCGCCATGGATTCCCGACAGCATTCACGAATCCTGCACCTGCGAAGGGTAGGATCAGTACAAGCTCAATCCCGGCTTGAAGGACGAGATTCACCAAAGAGGTCCTTTGCACGTTCCGAGAAGAAAGCGGATTTGGCAAAATGATTCGAATTGAGGATATACTTGAGACACCTGACCTTCCAAAACAGCCTGCAGGTCTGGTCTGGGGCCGACTAGACTCACGTGGGATCACTCACGAACCAGCCCTTTGCGATCATCGGGAACTCAACTCCGAAGGTCTTATCGCCGTGGGCGTGTGAGGCGTCGAGGAAGAAGTTCAAGACATGAGTCCATGAACGACCAGTGAGGTGGTGTAGGTGGCCAATGATGGGAAGGGAGCCGTAAGGCTGGCTGATACCCATCAACTGCCGCTGGAAAGACACCGGGCGCGTACCGTCTGTACTGTATGAAGAGGTAAGTAGCTAAAACCGTCAGAGCAGTCAGAAGGGGGTTCAAGAATGTCATGGTCGACCAATCTTTGTGATATTCAGTAAGTGGGAATGAAGATTTGGGCTTGATGGCAACTTCAGCGTGCACCGTCCTGCATGATCGGAGGGTTGCTCCTTTGAGGGTGCGAAGGCAGATGAAACAGATGAGCGTGTGTCCAACGGATCTTGCCGCAGACCCGCTCTGGAGCCAGAGTCTCATCCCTTTGTGCCCTGTTGAACGGATACCGAACCTTGATAGTCAGTATAGCCACACACACACACAGGTACGCGCGCAGACCCACATCCCACATGATCCTGAATTTGCTTTTCTACTGACGAATGTGGGTATGGGTATAGGAGGTGAGTCGCCTTCCCACCCGCGCCTGTACAATGTCATGATGTAGTTGCTCTGCCGGAGAAACTTTGATGTCAAGGTGCCGAAACGAAAGGAAGGCCGCCGAAAGCATCGATATTGATAGAAGGACGACTTTGAGCGAGAGGTTCAGATCCTTCTCGCCATTCGATATGCAGACGATATCTCCCTTTTTCGGTCCCAGACGTCCCGGAGGTCGTGTAGATTCCTCAAGCTCACTACCACCCTCGTCTTTGGGGGTCTCAACCGAATAATGTCACCCCACACTCACCTCACCGGCATCAGATGCATGACGGCAGTGGCATTCCCGATGTACTTCCATAAAATCCTTCAGCTTGATCGACATCCTGAGGGACGGTCTGGGCCTCGTAAACGCGTGACGGTGGTTCGGAGAGCTGTTGTGTATTGATTGAAACACTGGGTCTCGGTCTACACTTTAAGACTCGTCTCCATGGTTTGCGGTAATCGATTTCGTCTCTGCCCATCATAAAAGATACACGTCAAAGAAGGGAAACGGGTCGAGCTGCACTCGCCGAAATCAAATCTGTTGCACGAGGTCGTTCCTGTTGATCCCCCAATCAAACTTTTCTGCCGAGGCTTTCGTGTTGTCTCAAAAGATCTGCCAGCCTGGCTATATCTCAACCAAAGGACCTCATTCCTCTTGAAACAAAGTAATATCCCATCAATCCGGGTTTAAACACTCGTGTGATTACATCATTCACCGACATCACTTACATGTCATGATAGACCAGAGGGTTGGACGATTCTCGATCTCCAACCCTACCCAGAGATGATTCCTGCAGCCTTCAACTCATTATGGTCACTCGTCCCTCCGCCGGGCCGCAATGTTCGAAGGACGACGCACTTCGAGCATATCATCAACAGCTCTCGCTCCACCTCACCTCCCTACTCCGTGCCACAAGTCCTCAACCCGAACGTCGCCCGTCGAGAGACCCTTCGGTATCCAGTCCGTCCTCGTCGAAGCTCTCCAAGTCGGCCAGCGAGGACACCCGGCCTACATCCGTCACCACCATCGAAGAAGAACCAGCACCACCTTGCTCGCCCGACCCCATCCCCCTCCCGGCCGACCTTACAGCCCGCCTCGAGGATGCCGATGTTACTCCTTCCTTACCGGCTTCCAAGACATCGAGGGACGAAGAGCATCGACGAGCATGGGCGACGGACGGGTGTAAAGCCTGGCAGGCTATCCCGGACGACTTCCAGCTCAGGCTCGATAAGTCAGGAGTCGGGGTTCGAGTAGCGGGTTGAGGGGTTCCGCTTTTCCGGACTTAGCAGCCCTCGGAATCAACCAGGGAACAGATACGCGGGGAAGGGGTAATGTACCGGACGTGGTGATTGACCTGTCTTCACCCGGGGTAGAGCCCACCTACACGAGACCGAGGGATTTGGCGCCATCTCCTTCAACTGCATTATCCGTTTCGCTGTCGGTTCCTTCCGCATCGGTATCACCGATCATCCCGTCGTCATTGTCATTGGCTTCGACAGTGTCGTTCCCGACTTCGAAGGCGGACCTCCTGCGCGAAGCGATTTCTGATCTCGATGTCAAAGAGCTGAACGAATATGAGAAGAAGAGGGAGATGAGATGGCGGAGGAAGCAGGCGGAGTTGAGGGTGAGGATATGGAGTTGGTTGGAAGGGTTTGCGCGGACACTGCGTTGGATATCGGCGAGGTGAGACCGGCCCACAATTTTCGAAATGTGAGCCAAGGTTCTGATGGGATGTAGCTCGCACACGAGACTTCCCTTCTATCCCTTGGCGGTAGTACTTTCCGCTTCTCGTCGCTGCAACACAACGCCCCACTTCCGTCCTCCGCTCCCCGCCTCCTTCCCATCGATCCCGCGCTCCTCCTATCACTCGCCTCACCAGTCAGTAAACCGTCACTTCCCAAGCCGAAATCTCTTTCCCCCGATTTGGAGGTACTAGACGCGCTGTTTGGCGACCCGGCACCGATAGAGCGGATTACGAGTCCAGCCATCGAGGTGAATGAAGGGGATGCCGACGCCCGAAAGCGAATAGTTTCCCGCAACTTGCATGATAAGGACAATCAGTCAGTAACATAGTCTTAGCACATCGCATTCGCATGTATCTCGCATTGCTACGGATCAAGAGACGCCGAACCTGCCAAGAAGGAAGCATTGCGGTGGACGGTTATCTATCCCCTGCCTTTGGAAGAAGTCCTTTGCGAAGGGACCTCCAAAGATAAGAGAATCTGATACCATCTCGCGCCATCGCAACCCCGACCCCTTGGCCTCCATTAAAGCAACGACGTCTGCTCCATCTCGGTGTTTTTACCCATTCTCTCGAGAACTCGACGAGCTTGATTTGCTTCCGTCGGTGAATCCGGCGCGGCGATGCCCGGGGCTTCCGGAGTTGATTTCGGGGCGATCGTGATTTCCCAAAATTTCTGTTTATCAACAGTGGCATCAACGAGACGTATCTCCCATAACTTTCCGCTTGTCGCCATCTTATCACCTCGTCGTTGTCACATCGTCTGATCAACAGGACAGTCTAGGGAGTGAGGTCTCGGCGAGGGTCCCTCGCGGTCCCTCTTGAATCGCGAGCGTCTTCTTCCACCTCCACCCGCTCCCCTTCCCCACGGCCAGCCCAACCATGGGTCTCCTCGCCCTCGGTACCCCTCTCAACTGGCCCGAGACCAAGCCTCTAGCCGAGCACATCCGGTATCACGGGATCACGCAATTTTTGAATACTTGGGATCGATGGAAGGACCGTACCGGCAAGGGCTTACTCTGGGGCGATGAGGTAACTCCCCCTGCCAGTCAGGAGCTTTTGAGCTAATGAGATGGTTTGATAGATTGAGTATATCGTCGCGGCCTTCGACGACGCGAAGCGATCTGCTTTGCTGTCTCTACGCCAGACTGAGATCCTCATGAAGCTGCAGAGCGTCACCCTCGACCCCGGGCTCGAGAAGCTCAAGCCCAAAGGATGGTGCGTCCCCGCTCCCAACCTACAGTGTACTCATAAAGGAGGTCAGCTCAACGATCCCGACCTTTCACCCGGAGTACGGACGATACATGCTCGAATCCACTCCCGGCGCCCCATTCTCCGGAACACCAAAGGATCTAGTTTCAGTCGAATGCGACATGCGATTTCGACGGCAGATCATTCGATCACACCTCCACCCTCACGAGCTGCCTCTCACACTCACTGCTTGGCCCAGACTCGGAGTCACCGACTCGGCGTTCACGGATCCCGAGACGAAGCCTGATAGTGCGCGGAGCTCAAGTCGGAGTCAATATGTCGGGGAAGTATTGACCAACCCTCATGCTAGGTTCCCGTGAGTCCAGAGACCTGTTGGAGGTGTGGACTGATGGAATATCGGTAGGACTTTGACGGCGAATATCCGTCAGAGGAGGGGGAGCTTGGTGGATATTAGGGTGCCGTTGTTTATCGATTCGAAGACGGAGATGCCGGATGGACGCGAAGCGCTGCCAATGTCAAATGGCCATGCTAGTGAGTCTCTCTGTTGGCCTCGTGACTGAAGCGCTGATGGGCTTAGATCCCGCCAAACCGAGAGAGGGTACACCATATATTCACATGGACGCAATGGCATTTGGCATGGGATGCTGTTGTCTCCAGATCACATTTCAGGCTTGGAACGTGGATGAGGCGAGGAGAGTGTATGACGCGCTGGTTCCAATTGCCCCGATCATGGTGGGTCTACCTCTGTTCGCACAAGAGATAACCAGCTGATGAGTGTAGCTCGCTATGACGGCGGCTAGCCCGGCATTTCGAGGACAACTCGCGGACGTGGATGCGCGTTGGAATGTCATTGCGGCTAGCGTGGACGACCGGACAGAAGAGGAGCGGGGCTTGAAGGTGAATCCTCGCGAATTTTCCCTGGCCTACCTGGCTGATACTGGAATCGTAGCCGCTGAAAGACGATCGATGGCGGATACCGAAGTCGCGGTACGACTCTGTGGATCTATACATTTCCAACGACGAGCGGAATAAGCCGGAGTACCATGATATTGACGTCCCAATGGACAAGAGCGTGCGTCAACGCCTCTTGGAACATGGTGTGTTCTTTATTCAATCATGGTGCTAGCTTACGCTCGCAGGAATCGACGACAAGCTCGCCTCGCACATCGCCCACCTATTCATCCGCGATCCCCTCGTCCAATTCAGCGAGACGATTGACCAAGACGACAATGCTTCCATGGATCATTTCGAGAACATCCAATCGACAAATTGGCAAACGATCCGGTTCAAACCTCCTCCTGTCAACTCGCCGATCGGCTGGAGGGTGGAGTTTAGGAGTATGGAGGTTCAGATGACGGATTTCGAGAATGCGGCATTTAGTATCTTTATTGTGCTCCTTACAAGGGCTATCATCAGCTTCGACCTCAATTTCTATATGCCCATCTCAAAGGTTGGTGATCACTCTTCGAATAAATCGGGAGCTGATGGTTGGGAAGGTGGATGAGAACATGCAACGCGCGCAGGAACGCAACGCAGCTATCATGAGCCAGTTCCACTTCCGACGCAACGTCTTCCCCCTCGACCGACCTCGAACGCCCTACGACCTTGCCTCTCGCCCAATCACCCCTCCCACCTCCACCCCCAATACCCCACCTGACAGCAGACGCGGATCCGAATACAGCCCTTCCACCCCACGTCACCCCCACCCTCGAGAACGGACCGAATCACAATGCAGCGATGCATCGGAGGAAGACGAGCTGGGCGACGAGGCTGTAGAAATGACGCTGGATGAGGTCATCAATGGGAACGGGGACACTTTCCCGGGGTTGATGGGGCTGGTGAACGCGTATCTCAACTCGCTGAATGTGGATCTGGTGACGAAGTGCGAGTTGAGACGGTATCTCGATCTCATCAAGTATCGCGCCAAGGGTGAGTCCGCCGCGATCTGGTGGAGAGAAGCTGAGGCGAATGTGAAGGACAATTGTTGACTCCTGCTGCGTGGATACGGGAGTTCATAATGACCCATCCGGGGTATAAACACGATTCGATGGTGTCGGAGGAGATCAATTACGATCTGGTCAAAGCTGTTGACGAGATGTAAGTCGTTATACTGCTGGTGAAGTGTGTTGTGCTGATGCAGGTCTGGATGTAGAGAGAGGGGAGTACGAGCGGCACCCGAGCTGCTGGGGAAGGACTATGTCGGCTCAGGTCCAACGGGGTGTCTCTGAATATACAGCTTGTTGTACGAGAAAAGGGGAAGGCAGCGTGGGATCGATATAGAAGTCATCATGTATAATCTCGGATCCATCAATGCATACATGCCGTCATTCATCAAGTCGGACTGAAGTTGCGCTAGTCCTGCTCCGTCTCGCGACATTCGATGTCGTTGATTCCGCTCCATCAGGTTGAGTGACTATAGAGGTCCTGAACGAGAGAACGATGGACCCGCCCGGATTGACTGCTGATGAAGCTGCCGACGGTTTCATGTTGAGCGGGGGACGTCGGTCGTCTGACTGGGCTGGGGCTGGAATATCCGGGTGATGGCGGGGTTAAGCTCAGTAAGCGTGAGGGCTGAAGAGAGCGAGGGTCGAGGTGAGACTCATGATGAGGACGAGGATGATTAGCGGGATCATTGCATGGTTGGAGGAGTACCGGTGATGAAAATACGATGAGAGAAAAGTGAGCGGTAAGATCAGACTATATCATCGCTGTTGTGACTACGCGACATCCGTCGAAATCGCTCGTTGTGTGAGACATTAGTGGGTCCTCCACATCACGGCTTGAGCTAGTATCGTTGCACGAGATGGTCTTGATTGGTCGGAACGAGGAATGCTTTGCCAAAGACACGGGAAGGATGTAAATAGAGATCATCCCAGAGAAGCGGGATCAGCGGTGCCACGAGCCAAAACGCCGTTAACGAGACGAGTTTTCAATAGAGAGGATTGACGCAAGAACGTCGGAGAAAAGCTTCTGTTGGGGGCTAACCTGGGCAAGGATCTATCCTATCCCAAACTTCGACACACCTAGCTGCCCTCCATCCCCTTCATCTTTCTACCGTAAAAACATTTATGGCTGTGTGATATCGTGACTCAACGATATCACTTTGACGTCGTCATCCGTCAAAGCGGTGACGACAACCTACACCCGGTGATCATGTTGAAAGGCGTAAAGGTACGGGATTGATCATCTCATTTCTCATCTATCCTCCGATCCGTCATCCGCCCTTGTTCCAGCTGATCACTCACCATAGCAACTCTGGCCATCATCCCACCACCTCACATCTACCTCTAACAGGGATACACCCTCCCCCACACTCTCCCCCTCCGCATCCTTCGCTTCCCTCACACCGAGCGATCAAGCTACACCCCGTGCATCCGCTATCCCAACTCCTAATCCATTCGAGGCGATCACTCCGGGACTCACGAAGAGTACCGCGAGCTTGTCTCTTGATCCGACGAGACGAGCGGCAAGCCCCGCGCTTCAACCTCAAGCTCAAACGAGCGGACTCCGTACACCCACCAGCCATGGCTTTATGCCACTCCCCTTAGGCACGCCTGGTGCTGGACAACCCACGACAGGGGTTACCGTCGGCGACGCAGTCGGGAACAGCGCAGGTATAGGCTTTGGGCTGCACGAACCGCCGAAGATGCGGAAGGCGATGAGTAATTTCGATAGTGGCGCCACCACTCCAACAGAGCCAAATCCACCAGACCTGATGCCAGGAGGGAATGGGGAGATGTCCGCTCCGAGCTCATCCGGTTCCTCTTCAGGAATGAGCGCGCGGTCCGAATCATCCACTCCCAACAACCACTACCAAGCCCGGGGAACCCTCAATGTCAAGCTCATTTCCGCACGAGGACTCGCCGTATCCCATTCCCCCAATACCCAACCACAACCATACGTCGTGATGCAGTTCGAGCAGAATGAATTCGTCTCCCGTCCTCCACATCCCGTCGCTTCGCCCTCTTCGGTACCCTTCACAACGGCTCAAGCACAACCGAGGGGAAACTTGATACGGAGTACCAGTGGGCTGGGGGTTGGGACGATCACGAAGGCATTTGCGGAGGCGGTGGGGAGAGGGAAGGGAGGGAGGGGTGGGGATGGGAATGGGGCGCAGACGCCGAGGGCGGAGGAGCCGCCGGGGGGGTCGAGTCGGTCGAGGAAGCCGGGACCGGGGGATCCGGTTTGGAAGGAGGAGGTGTCTTTGTGAGCGCCTTGACGTGGAGACAAGCCGAAGCTGATAGAGTTATTCAGCGACTTGACATCGTCCATCTCGGCATTACATGTCTCGGTATACGATCGGAGTCGAGAAGGGGAAGGCTTCTTGGGGATGCTCGACATCAAGCCGGTGCTCAAGGATGCGTATACCCTGGATAGTTGGTATGAGCTTGGTACAAGGGGCGACGAGGTTGTGACGGGTGAGGTGTGGATCCAGTCGACCTACCATGCCATTCGAGTAAGTTGGCTCACCTTCGTTCACGAAAGAAGCTAAGCGCCATCCTTTTGCAGAGCCGAGTCCACCTCAAACCCGGCGAATTTGAATTCCTCAAGCTCATCGGACGAGGGACATTCGGTCGTGTCTTCCAAGTACGCAAAAAGGACACACGTCGGATATACGCCATGAAAGTGCTCTCGAAGAAGGAGATTGTCGCGAAGAAGGAAGTGGCACATACTATCGGCGAGCGGAAGATCCTCCAACGGTCGCTCGAGTGCCCTTTCCTCGTCGGACTCAAATTCTCGTTCCAGACAGAGGAAGAGCTGTATTTCGTGACGGACTACAAGTGTGGTGGAGAGCTGTTTTGGCACCTTCAGAAGGAGGGACGGTTTAGCGAGGATCGGGCGAGGTTCTATATCGCGGAATTGATCTTGGCGCTGGAGCATCTGCACAAATACAATATCGTTTACCGGTGAGTTTGAGATATACTGAACAGGGAGGAAGCTGATGGAAATAGTGATTTGAAGCCCGAGAATATACTGCTGGATGCGACGGGACATGTGGCGCTGTGCGATTTTGGATTGTCGAAGCCGGATCTCTCGAATGATCAGCTCACCAACACCTTCTGCGGTACTACCGAGTATGTCCACTTTGCCCACAATGCATGTTGTCACGCTTATCTCTACAGATACTTGGCTCCAGAAGTCCTGTTAGACGAGAAGGGCTACGGGAAGCATGTCGACTTTTGGTCGCTGGGTGTCCTGCTTTTCGAGATGTGCTGTGGCTGGAGTCCTTTCTATGCCGAGCAGACGCAGGAGATGTACCGTCTCATCTGTACGTGCCCGACAACAGACTGGCTGGATCTCCGCTCATGATATGCCGTAGGCTATGGCAAGATCCGCTTCCCCAAACATGGTGTGTGCCGCGCATCGTCGCTTTTCCCGACTGAAGGAGCCTGATCGCGGACCATTTGGGCGCTATAGTGATCGGTGACGATGGCAAGCAGTTTGTCAAGGGGGTGAGTCGGATGCTGGCCAAGACTGCGTGACTACGCTGATGGCCATTTCAGCTGCTCAACCGGAATCCGCAGAATCGGCTTGGAGCGAGACACGATGCGGCTGAGCTGAAGGAACACGCGTTCTTCAAGTCGATGGACTGGGATCTCCTCTACCGAAGACAAATCACCCCACCTTTCAAACCGATCGTCGACTCGGATGAGTCGGTTGCGAACTTTGATCCCGAGTTCACCAACTCCTCACTTCAAGATGCCGGTATCGAACCTTGGCAAGATGAGGACTATGGCGGCCCGTCTCAACCTATGCGACACTCGTATGTTGGGCCCGGTGGAAGCTTGTCTTCGGCGTCATCGATGGCTAAGGCGGGTTTGGCGATCAACAAGACCCCGCGACCACCGCTTTCGGGGGGTGGCAATAGCCCATTGACCAGTAGTTTGCAGGAGAATTTCCGAGGGTTCACATATACGGGAGAATCTGTCTTGGTACGTCCGGATCTTATATATCGTGATGCCAAAAGCTGATTATAATCCAGCCCTCATCGAATCTCGCCGATCATCCCATGGAGAGCGAACCCGACAATGAGAACGCAGTGGACGACGATGACGATGAGGGAGCCCAAGTCGAAGCTGAAGAAGAGTACGAAGACGAGATGGACGGATTGCGGACGAGGCGGCAGAGCGATGTTGACATGGACTAGGGAACGGGAACAGGAATCAAGTATAATACCCCACACAATCCTGCAATCACAATCAATGTTCGGTCAGGTTACAATCTATAATGCGCAAACAATATGCATGCATCTTCCGCAGTCAGATCGCTACTTTGTGTGCGCTGTGATGATTTCTTGTAAGGATATCACCTCCGTATGTCGGCGTCCGAGTTCGAGGCGGACCTGGGCGTCGACCTGTACGAGGTATTCCCATGGCCCTCGCAAGGCCCCAATCGCGTGTTCCTCGTCCTTCAGGCAAGGGAGGAATTGAATGAGTGTGGGGGACAGGATGATCGGATTCCCGACCTCGTGCATGGCCTGGCGTGTTTGAGGGTTCTGGCGGGGCGCGAAGACTCCGCCTGAAGGGACCGAGAGGATCACGATCTGTGGTTTGTGAGGTGGACGGATCGGTGGTAGTGGGGGTGGTGGTGGTGGGAGTGTTGGCGGGTATCTGGGCATGAGATTGCGCCGGAGTGATCCGAGCGGGTCTGGTCATGGGGAGTGGCCGTGGGCGAGAACGAGAACGAGAACGGCTACGATTTTGAGAGAAGTTCGACATGATGTTCTGCTCTGGGATCGGGTTCATGGGAGGTTACGGAGTCGGAGAGGTCGCAGATGAGCTGATAAGTTTGACGTCTCGGCGATCAATATCTGGAAGCGCTTCGTTGAGCCTAGCGGATAGAAAGTGACATTGACTCTTGATCTGGACTTTTGCAGGGGGGGTGAGGCGAGTCGCCAGGATATGGACAAGGACCGGCTGGTCGGAAGAGAGGGCCGAGCTCCGAAGCGCCACGCCACACATTTCGGACGTTGATGTTACGACAGACTGAGTGGTCAGCAATCCTCGCAGATCTACGCAATGCGTAGCAACGCAAGCTTCGGGTCATGATTCCAATTCATGCCGACCAACTGTGGGTACTCCTATGCACATAGTAGGGATCGCACAGTGGAAGTTACCCCGGGAATGATATGTTACTGCCATATCTATACGTTGACCAGCTTGACGAGATGTGCGTTGTACGTTTCGGCATGTAGAACGAACAGTACCCACCTTCAGCTCTTGAGGAAATTGTCCCCCTCCTTCCTCATCGACTCGTTGAGATGACGTTTCAATTTCGTCGCGCTCACTCCGGTCTCATCCTCTAGCGACTTCCAATCCGCCCTATCCGCCGCCTCGCATATCGCGATCCATATCGCTCGCCTCTGGTCCGAACCGATCTTCCCGCTGCCTTTCGCGGATTTGGCCGAGCCACCAGAGCGGAACAGCGTTTTGAGATCGCCGGAGAGGACCTCACGCCAGTGCCGAGAGAGCTTGATGCTCGTCGCGCCATCGGCGGAGAACGGCCCGGCGACTTTACCAAAATCGATCTTCTTGGTGAAGGAGAGGTTTGTGAGAGCGTCGATGATGGCGACTCTTTGGTCGGACGTAACTTTCTCGGCCGGAGCGGGCTTGGACTTCTTAGAGGATGAATCGGTCTCTGAAGATCGTTTGCGTTTGTTGTCGACAGTCTGTCAAGGGTCAGCATATCCGACTAAGATAGGGCTGCATTATTCACAGGTTTAGCGCTACTGTCGCTTTGGGATCTATCGGTATTCTCGGACGCATTCGCCTGGGATCTTCAGTGACCGAGCTCGATCAAATTGAGGCTGTCTCACCGTGTCGTCGTCGAGGTCCATAACTTGATCCTCCTTGTTGCGAGGAGGTGACGGCTGGCTCGTCATACCCTCTCCTGCCACCGTAGTCCCGAGATCATCATCTTCAGACTCGTCGGCCTTGTCCGCTTTGTTTCCCGTCTCCTTAGCGTCAGACTCGCCCTCTTCCGGAGATTCATAATCAAAGTCTTCAAGCTCGATCTCCCATCAGAATTAGCGCCAGATTGTCGCCAACGCGCTCACCAGTTCAGGTTTTGGGATAGCGGCCGTTTTATCCGGTTTAGCCGTCTCGAGCGAGCTAGCCTCGCTTCCGTCGGACTCCCTATTGACTTTTGGCGGCCAACGCTTCTCGATGTAAGGCTCATCGGATCCCTGCGAGGTCTTGCTCGACGAAGTGTCGCTCTTCAGCCTCGGGGTAGCCTTTGTCCCCGCCTGCATCCTCTCAGCATAGCCTCCACACGCAAATGGAGCTCATGCACTGAGCTCACCTTCTTCGCCTCTTGGAGAGGCGACTTGACCTGAAGCTCTTCCTCATCAACTTTATCGGCTTCTTCGGCCGGAGGTGGAGTCTTCTTGATGATCTTCGTGCTCTGCGTGAGCTTGCTGGGAGGAGTGGGGATCTCCACCTCGACACGCTGTGTTTTTGGGCTCGGCGTGGGTTTTGCGACGTTGTCGACGGACTCTTCAGGTTTATCATCGTCCTCTTCGTCTTTGACGGCTTTCTTCGTCGGTGGAGCCTTGGCAGGCTTTTTGGTCGGAGCTGCCTTTCTCGCCTGAATGACCGATCAGTCTCATCATCCGGGATCGAGTAGCAGATTATCGCTCACCTTCGAGATGCTCTTTGAATGCTTGAGCTTGATGTCCTCCTCGCTCTTATCGCCGTCCCCGTCTACACCTTCCGTTTCGACGGTTTTGGCCTCTTGCTATGATCGATTATTGAATGACCCACACTCGCAAGCAGCGACACACCTGATTCACTTCTTCCTCATCCCTGCCTCCTCCGTCTTCCCTCTCGGTCTCCTCATCCTCCACCACCGTCTTCACCGCCTTACCACCATTCTTCACCGCGACCCCACCCTTTTTAGCCCCCTTCCCATCCTTCTTCACAACGTCCTTCACTTGCTTCGCCCCAGAAGTCAGCCCCTTCGGGACAAGCGGGACAAACTTGCTCCCACTGGTCGGAGCAGCAGCCTTCTTGACGAGCGGTGTGAAGCCGCCCTTCTTCGCGGCACCCAGGACGATGGCTTTCGCGCCCGCGTTCGCCTTGGCGGTAGTGATTGGTTTTGCGGGGGTGGGCTTGGGCTTCTTCGTCGGCGGAGGTTCGGGAGAATCATCTTCGTCGGCGGAAGGAGATGGCTATGTTGCGAGTCGGCGTCAGCAAGTTCATTGAGTATGCTCATCGTGATCACCAACATACCTTCGAGGCGTCCGCATCAGAGTCGTCGGCATGGTCGTCCACCGGTTTGGCAGGCTTCGGCTTCGCCGCCCTCGCGATGGCAGGCTGATGGGAGTCAGCATTTTGGCTGCCGGAACGATGCCACTCACCCTCTTCCCCTTACTCGGCGAGACGCTCGAATCGCCCGACTCCCTCTCATCTTTCTTCCCGACCTTCTTGGGCCCCTTGGGCAGGACGATCGGCTTCTTGTCGACCTTGTTCGGGGTCTTGACCTTGCTCTCCTTCTCCTTCTCCTTCTTCACCTTCTTGCTCCCCTGTTCGTCCTCTTTCGCAGTCTTTGCCTTCGCTGACCCCTTCTTGGGCTTCTATGCATACTATCAGCTTCGCCTCATGCGAGTTCTAAGTGAACATACAAAATCAATCTCATCCTCCGACCCGTCTCCAAGCACAATCTCATCACCCTCAACCTCATCCTCGCTCTCCTCCTTCCCACCCTTCACCTTGAAAGACTCATCCTCGTCATCCACCACGTCATCCTCTTCCTGGTGGTCCTCGTCCTCCGGGAGCTGATCCGAGTCGAGGAAGGAACCATAGTGCTTTACGGGCTTACGGGCTCGGGAGGTCCGGGTGGAAAGGGGAGTTTCGAGGCGGGTCGAGGTGGGTGAATCGGACATCACGCAGGGTGTGTCGGGGCGATATCTCCAAAAGGAAGATGTTTGATGCTTCTTCAGTTTGAGGGATGGAGGGAAAAGTAAACGAGAGGAAAGGGAAAGAGAAGGAACGAGTATGATGGGATCAAGAGGTCCGAGCGCAGGGCAGAGGTCCTTTGGTCAAATCGGTCACAGATCGCTGATTGATGCGTCGGACAGCTTTACGTACCTTGGAAACGGTCTGGTTTCCCTCTCTCCTCGCATACTCAGCCCAAGTCCTCGGAAACGCCGTCCATGATGGTTATCGGATCGTCTCATATTCGAGATTTGCAGGATTTGGCTGTGCGCACGGATCGCCTGTGGTAGATCAGCAGTCAGATATTAGTCAGTCCGTTCGCGTCAGATCATGCATTGTCATCGCACCTTCCTCCCTTGCACCCACATCCCCTTCCGATTCCTATCATCTCCGTTACACCACCACCTCTCGACCGTCTCTCTCCACCACGCCTCTTCGATCTCGCCTTCTTTCGGCAGATCAAACAAGTCCAGCGGACTACCCTCGCATGCAAGCTCAACTGCGCTCCATCAGCCTTCAGCCACTATCAGCGAACGTTGACCACTCACTGAGCTGCGCATCGAACTCCATGCCCACCTCAAACGCCCCGCCTAAGTCCAGAGCCTTCTTTCCCCCTCTCGTAGCGACGTACAGGCTCTCCGCCCAGTCAACCCTTAAACCCCGCCCTTCGACCTTGAGCATCGCCGCCTCGCGCCGTTGTCCCTCGCGTACACGGGCGGTGATGACCGACTGTCGCATGGCTGTTTGGATAGATAGGGAGTAGCCGCCTGCGATATCTGATCCGAGACCAACTGATATGCCCTCATCCAGCGCTCTGATAGGGCGCCTTCTTCAGTGTCGGTCGATGCCAAAGAATCGAGTAACACTCACTCTCGCAGTGGGAATTGCGCATCCGAGAAATATGCATTCGACCTACCTACTCATCAGCTCTGACCCACAGCCGGGATGTACTAACAAAGGACAATGCGCCACCGTCACCCCTCTCTCCTTGCACCGCCCCCTCAATTCCTCCGGCAGACTCGTGACATGCGCCTGTATGGTCCCCGGTCTCAGCAGTCCCCCCTTTCTCCTTTCGTCAGACCATCTACGAGCGCTCGTGGAGTGGCCCACCTGATCAAAAACATCCTCGTCCTTCATCCCCCTCTGCCCCTCCACCCACTCCATCTGATCCCGTGACTCACACATATGGCTCTGGACTCTCACTCCTCGCTCGTCGCTGATTTTTGCCAGGAAATGGAGGAGAGCGTCGGAACACACGGGGACGAAGCGGGGTGTGAGTATGGGTTGGACGATCCGGCGGTGTGGCGGGAGGGGGTAAGTGAGGGAGGACATTCCGTCGAGGAAGGTGTTGACAGAGGCGATGGCGGTGGTGGCGTCTTTCTCGCTATACGTCGGGCGCTGTATCCGGAGCTGTCAACGGAGACAGGAAGTGCTAGGAGGGTGAAAACGAACAGGAGATAAGTCCATCGAGACCTTCCCCACGAATGCCCGTATACCTGCATCCAGAAAGGCCCTCGCAAGCACCAAGCTAGAACCCAACCATCAGCACTATTCCCCTCCCCATTCCCCATACGTCCCCACTCTCCAGTCGGAGCGACACCTACTTAGTCTCCACCCCGATCGTCCCGAAGAGTACGGCACACCCCGTCCCGACCACCATCAACCTCTCCACCAATCGCCCATAAACCCTCCCCGCCAATTCCTTATCCCCATCCAAACTCTCCTCAGCTTTATATGCGTATTTGTCTAGCCACTCCATGAGTGGTGAATCAAGTCCGGTCCCGGCATAGAGATACTGTGGTGCGTGCAGGTGGAGGTCTGTGAATGTTGGGAGTAGGAAGGCGTGGGCATCCAGTCGTATAGCAGGTTGAGACGGGGAGGAGAGGAGGTGAGTGGATGTGGGGTCTGAGAGCGGGGCGAGGTGGGTGATGAAGCCCTTTTCGCTAACACCTTCGAGCCGTGAGCAGTGAAGCTGAGTTGAGAAGGGGAGATTGGAAGGACGGACCGAGGAGGTGGTTCTGGCGGATACGAAGGGTGCCGAGGTTAGGCGTGTCAATGAATGTACCGCCAAACAGCTGCATGATGCTTGAGGGGGCGACGCGGAGCTGATGCGACTGTATCGATTCGGTCGAACCGACATTCGCTAGTCAACGAGATAAGCCGAATCGGAAAAGCACTCGCGGTGGCGGCCGGAACCAAACTGCTTCCATACTCAAATTTTCTTTTCCACAAGATTTCTTGTGGTGGAAAACGAAACTCATGGATCGCTCAAACTCCAATCTAGCCATGGATTCATCGGATGCAGTAGTCTCGAGCGAATAGATGTAAACAAAGACGGTGGGTTTTGAGACACAACGGAAATGCGAGTTATAGGCTGATGCCAAGCAAGATGCAGAGGGCTTGAAAGAATGAGAGTATTCCAGAACTGCTATATAGATGCGGATACAAGGATGGATAGCAAAGCTGGGGTAACGAATGGGAGAAGTCTATGCTCGCGATGATGCTCGCTGAAGCGCAGCACCGGATTGTTGGGCCTGGATGCTCGAGAAGCTAGAAGCCATATCAGCTGAGATCAGAAGAAGATCATGGTCGACTCACCGAGAAAGCTCGTTCTTGGACATGCTGACCTTGGTGCCGCCCTTGAGACGGTTGGCAGCGCGGGAGACAAAGCTGGTTCGGTTCGAGTAGAGCGATTCGTGCCTCGAAGCAGTGCGCTGCAGCCTCTCGCCATGCTCGTCGACGATCGCCGGCGCCGCCTTGCGGGCCTTCCTCCTCTGGAGGAAGGCGATGATGGTCCTCTTGAGGAAAAGCTTGACCAAGTCCATGGGGAAGTACCAGACAATGTCCCAGACCCAGACGATACCGATCCAGCCGCCAGAGACCGAATGAACCTGGGTGAAGCCCCAGTCGCCGAAGCCAGCGATGATCGATGAAACGAGCTGAGCGAGACAGAAGGCACCCATGAGGGCGAACGACGGTCGCTCAGTCCAGGACGGGCCGTGGGAACGGGTGACAAAGATGAGGGCCTGCGAGATGATGGCAACTTGGAGGTAGATGACCATGTGACCTCCGTAATCGTTGACGTCCTTGCCGAGAGGCTCCACCCCGAATTTGTCCTCAAAGAAGCTCGTGGAGTGCATGATGGCGAAGAAGGCGAGAGTGGAAGCGGTGAGGTAGAGACCGTAGCCTATACCATACGCGAATACTTCGGCGAGGTCCCACGAGTCCGGGGTGGTGGAAGGTAGCACTCGGTCGAGCGAGAGAGTCATGATAGTACCGTCGTTCAAGACCGCAATGATCAGGACCATGAACGAGGGGAAGTCGAACTGCCAAATGAAGGCCATGAGGGCAAAGGCGACGACGATACGGATGGTAACGGCACAGGCGTAAACGGCATAGTTCCTCATCCTTTGGAAGATGACTCGGGATCCGTAGATAGCATGGATGATAGTCGAGAGTCCGGGCTCCGTGAGCACAATGTCGGCGGCACCGCGAGCAGCATCGGTAGCACCTTCGACAGCGATACCGACGTTGGCGCGGGAGAGAGCGGGGGCGTCGTTGGCACCGTCACCAGTCATGGCGCAAAGGTGACCGAGGCCCTGGATACGCTTGACAATCTCGAATTTGTGCTCTGGGAAGACACCGGCGAAACCGTCGGCGTCCATGATCATCTCGTCCAGGTTCTTGAACTTGCTGCCGGGTTCGGGTCCATCCTTGAGCACCTTGGACGGGTACATGTGATCTCCCAAACCAAGACGACGGCCAGTCTCCTTTGCAATAGCGAGTTGATCACCGGTAACCATCTTAACCTTGACACCGAGAGCCATAGCGTCGTCGATGGTCTGCTTTGTGTCGGATCGCGGAGGGTCGAAGATCGAGAGCAGACCGACGAGCTCGAAGCCGTTACCCTGAGAGTTCTTCTCTTGTCCCTGAACATCCTCGTATGCAATGGCAAGAGCACGGAGACCACGGCGCGCAAACTCTTCGACGTCGGCTTCGAGCTGGTCCTCAAGCGCGCTGTTCTTGTTTCGAGAGCAGAGCTCGATGATGATACCAGTCATACCCTTGGTGGCCCGCTTGACCTTGCCGTCGGCAGAGTCGAGGTAGGTAATCTCGGTACGTTTGTCGACGGGATTGAATGGCTTGAAGTCCAAAAGCTTGATACCCTCACGAGCGAGCTTGGGGTCGGACAGAGTGCCAACGACACATCCGTCGATGGCGTCCTGGTTCTCGGTACGGGAAGCGTAGGCCGCCATGAGACAGACACCCTCGACATCCCACTTGGAGTAGCACTTGACATTCTCCTTGTCGATGGTGAGCTTGTTAGTAGTGAGAGTACCGGTCTTGTCGGAACAAAGGATGGTGACACCCGCAAGCTCTTCGATGGCAGTAATACGGGTGACAATGGCCTTGTGCTTGGCGAGCTGCTGAGCACCGACAGCGAGCGTGACCGAAAGCACGGTGGGCATGGCAATGGGAATCCCGCCGATCAAAAGCACAAGGATATTGTTCAGACCTCGGCGGTAAGAGTAGCGGAAGGCGGCGTATAGGATGAGAATCTCGAGAAGGACGAAGATACCGATCGAGACCAAGCAGAAAGTACCGATACGGGCCAAAACCATCTGCAAGTGACCGGTCTGATCGTTGTCTTGGCCGACAAGGGTGGCAGCGCGACCGAAAAAGGTGTTGGGACCGGTGGAAATGACGACACCCTCGGCCTCACCCTGTTTACAGGTGGACCCAGAGAAGCACTCGTCGCCAAGCTTCTTGCCTTGGGGCAAGGACTCGCCAGTAAGCGCGGCCTGGTCCATTCTGCGGACCATCAGCATCTCCATTAGGCAGATGATACAGTCAGACCCACGAGACATCAACGGCCTCAACGAGACGGCAGTCTGCGGGGCAAATATCACCGTGCTTGAAAGCAACGAGATCACCGGGAACAAGCTCCGCGGATTCGACCTCCTTCCAGACGGCGTCCCGCTTGACCCTAGCCTTGGGTGCCAAAGACTCCATGAGAGCTTTGACGGCGTTACCGGCATTTCGCTCCTCGACGAAACCGATGGTGGAGTTGATCAGGAGTAGGAGAATGATACCGACGAAGTCTTGCCAATCGGGCGGGGTACCACCGCCGTTAGAGAGGGCAATGGCGACAATGGCGGCACCTTCCATAACCCAGGACAAGGGGTTCCACATGAATGATAGGAATTGAAGGAACACGCTGACTATCAGCGAGGTCGGATTTTGGGGTACTCACTTCTCCTTCTTCTCCTCAAGCTTGTTGGGACCAAAGATACCGATACGATTGGTTGCCTCGGCATCGGTGAGACCGCCCTCGCCACATTGAAGGAGCTGGAAGACCTCCTCCATAACGACGTGCTCGATATCGACCTTGTCCTTGTCGTACAGGTCGGTCGCGGTGAATTGGATCTTGGGAATGACGTAAGCTGGGCTCCCGACGAAAATAATTACTATTCTCACGGTGTTCATGTCGACCTTGGCGTGCTGATCACCGCCATGCTTCTCCTCCATGTCCTTGTACTCTCGCTTCTTCTTCTCGGGAGCCTCGTCCAGAGCGACAGCGGGAGCGGGAGTCGCTGTAGATGAGGTCAGCTCAGATTCGCGGGAGCAAAAACAGGGGGGCTTACCAGGCGCATCGCCGGCGACCTTGGCCCCGACAGGAGACTCCCTTTAATGATTGGTCAGCAACAAAACAGAGCAACAATATCCTTCTCACTTGGTAGGCATCTCCGCGGTGTGGCCCACTTTCTCGTTGATTGGTGCTGACATGATGGATGGTGTTTGTGGGGTTTTCGATTGAGTGGTGAATGGAAATCTATAAATAGGGGGAGTGGGGAGACGAGTAGCCCCAGCCGATGCTTGGCTGTCTACGGATGGGCTTATCGATGGGAAACGACAAAGGGAACTACTTGGTCGGATGATGTGAGTGGGAAATCTAAACAAGTCTAGGAAAAAAGGGGGGTTGAAGGGTTTTCAGACTGCCCCTCGAGGAATAAGCTCGCCCAACAAAGGGAGCGATAGTCGGTCGATCGCGGCGGATGTCTAAAGGGAGGTGGAAAGACAGGAGAAGAAACTTTCACCTGCTCTTGAAACTTGAAAAAAGAGGTAAAGAAATAGGTATGCGAATATTATCAAGTGGGGCTGACGGCGGGAAACGACCTCGGCCGTTTGACGATTGGATTGGAGATCTGATTTCGGGAATCTTTCTCGTCCCTGCTTGCCGTTACGGCCGCAAACGTGAATGTTACCCCATTCGGCCGCCGGATCATTGGAACTCGTGATTTCTTTCTACCACATTGGGATCTGGTTCCAGCAAAATATGTGCAACGCTGAGGCACCATTTTCTCATTTGTATTCGAAACGGTGTCTGTGAAACCGCCCAGAAATGATCGTCACGCACGGCTCTCCAGATTTTCCGGCCCTGCCAAGTCCGAAACTCGGCGAAGATAACCCTGCTCGTAGTACATCCTCACTGAATCCCCTATGATCATGATTTAACCGTCTCTCGGCTCACAGGGATCCGATGCGGCAAACTAGCGGTCTCTTTTGAAAGGGACCCCATGTTGGGACCGGCGGGGAAATAGTGGTCGGCCAAACGTGAAATCCGCGCAAACATGCCTAAGAATAGCACTTTGAGCCCTAATTTACGGTCAAAGCCGTCCATAAACCTGAATCTGACGGTGCCCATCCGATGAACCCGGCATGAGAAGGTGGCCGACGGGCTATGGTGGTCCGGCCCATTCGAAATCGCGCATCACGCCATGTCTGTCGGACAAGGCCGTCCCCATGAAACACATTGGCATCTGAAACGCCTCTCACCTTCGAGCTCCTTGATTACTATGACCACCATTATCTTATGGCACCGCTACATCTCGGTGGCCGTTGAAGGTCATGGCAGACCGAGACCGAGCGATCTACGGTGATCTCCCACCGGGAAGCTTTTTCTTGTCAGCACATCAATGATGTACCCGGCGGTCAGGCCAATCAAATCTCGTACATAACATAGGCTGGATTTTTAGACCTCCGTAGTGATGGTGACCGTGAAACCAATTATTACTAGAGGAGGATGTGATGTTGCTCATCACGTTAGGACATGGCGCTAGTGGCGATGCTTGCCAGGTCGAGGAGATCTAGATTGCGACCGCGTCCCGCAGCATCGGTGACCGTGAAACAACTCACCAGACCGTGAAACCAGTCAGCGTTCCGTACGAGATGCTCTGACTAGACCATTTGAACATCCAGCATTTCGTACGAGATGCTGTCATCAGACTGGGAAACATCTAAGATCTCGTGCGGGCCGCCCATTGCTGATGTCATGCATACTGCATGATATAACAGCCACTATGCGTAAGCGGGACTGACTACTGAGAACACCCGGGACAGGTATGCAGGGTATGATGGACGTATAAATCGCAGTCCACGCAGAAATCGTTGCAACATTTGGCACATCGATACCGGGATGTCGGGCTGACGGACTCGTCCACTTGGTTCACGCCGTTTGCTAGGCCAACGTCGGACAGCTGGATCGAAAAGACCTGTCAGCCGTAAAGGGCAATGCAACTGGCAACCGGACGTACCGGTGGGAACAGCTTGTCACACCCGAAACATGTCGGTGCTAGATCGTCCTGATCTTCAGGCTCGGGGATAGGGAGGATACCGAAGTTCGCCACGGGGAAGAGGAACCAGAAGCTGTTCTATTGTCAGCAGACGGTCTTTGCTCGGCGATTTTGCTCCGACTCGTGGGATAAACCGCAACTGACCTGCGTGCCAGATGAGGACTGCTCACCACCATCAATCCACACACTTCACAGTCCGTCGGCACATCACAAAGCTTACTCCCACACCTCGGACAAAGGTACCCTGCCTTCTTCAATCGCCCATGACAAGCACAAAGCGTCTCGCCACCTTGTGGCAACCGCACCGGAAAGCCCATGACCATGAGGTCCCCGGCTGGAGGCGGTTTCTTTCCACCTTTACCCCCGACTCCGCCCGCCGCCAGCGCATTCCGCACACTCAGCGTGGCTGGTGCTGAGATCGTCTGAGCTGGCGGAGGGATGGTCTCCCACATGAGCTCTCGGAGGTGCTCCTCGTCGATGGCGACACCGAATTTCCCTCCAGTACGTTCGCAGATCTGGCGGCAGATCTTGATCTCGCCAGCGAGGGAGATGATGGTGGTCCGGATACGGGATGTGACGAGGTCGGTCAAGGTTTGGTGGATGGAGACTGGGCCGTCGGGATCGGCGGTGGAGATGGAGGAAAAGATGACGAGGGCTTCGAGAGAAGAGGTGGATGGGAGGTGGCTAAAGAACGGGAGCCATGTTAGCGGTCAGGTATAGCTTGCGAAGGATACTGACCTCATGCCACCCTTTGCCATGGACAACCCGTTCTGCAGACTTGGCTCACCGCTGGGTTCAAGCTTCCTCTTGTCCAACAGCTGAGCCAGTATCTCCTGCGGATTGCCTACATGAGACGATGCTTAGCTCTGGGCTGAAGACAGCATTTTCCACTCACCGCCCATGGGTATAAGCACCTCTGATAATCGGTCGCGCAGGAGGATCACCCCAACCTGTCCCAGCGGGTTCTGGTCGAACCATTCGGTGACATAGCTCCGCAGGTACTGCAGTGTCACCTCCCATCTGCTCCCATCAGCACCTAGCTCAGGCGAGAGTGAAGCGAGCCTTACCTAGATGGACGGAAATCCTTATCCCGCATCGAATCGGATAAATCGATAATGATGAACATATGTCGTATGATCGATCTTCTTAACGGTGTTTCGGACATCATAGCTCTACCCAGGCTTCCGTTCAGCATCCTGATCTTGCTCTGTGGGCAATGCGGCTCACCGTTTCCGCCGTCCCCTCGCCAGTAGTTGCTCGACAGCGCCTTGCAATCCCCCTTCCTGCTGGAGGACATTCCATGATTGCACGTATGGATCCTCCCATGCCTGTTTATTGGCCTACTCCGAGGACCTCCATCAGTCCGCGTGCCAGGACGGGTTGACTCTTCGCTGACCTCCTTGCTCTTCCCATTCGGCAGGCCGTTCGCGCGTCCACCCTTGCGCCGGGACGGACCGGGTCGGATGTCCTCGTCGTCATCATCGAATGGGAGAGTTTCGTCGGGCGGTGGGGAGTAATCATCGTCGATTGGCATGTTGATTTCTCGGTATGATGGTATTACAGACGGCCAGAACGGTCAGACGGGATCGTCTCTGGTCTTCTAGGACGCAAGGGTTCCGTCCTGTACAGCCACACAACAAAGTGTTCAGTACAGCTTTCCTCCATCTGATAGCAGATACATACCTGTTCGCCGGAGCATCAAAGTCTGTGGAACTTGACGTTATTTGAGCTCGAGCAAGCGCAGTTAAAGTGGGTAAGCTCGAAGCTCCTCCAGCGGAAATCACTATCTACAAGACCACGTGATGCCAATTCCATGCGGGGCTCCTCTTCCGGCGAACTCTATTGATCCCCCTCTCTACATGTTTCACCGCTGAGTCTGACCCACAAACGGACCGACATCGCACCATGATACTCACAGATCGTTTATGTACCGGAAGCACTCGCAGTCCTACACCATCGTCTGAGCATATAACATCTCAGCGCAACGCGTCTTGGCGAATCGCTTGAACCTTATTTCTACAAGCACTTCGACCAGTGCGAACAGCATGGTCGCCTTACATCCCCTTCTCGCTTCCAGCTATATCAATATCCCAGACCGAGGCCGAGATCTCGTTGTAGTAAGGGAGGAGCTGGTGAAGGTATGCAATGGTGTGTGATGGACCTTTCTTCGCTTTGATCTGACTGGTCTGACCAGTGATAGCCGTACCGACCCAGATCAATCCGACCGAGCGGGAGCGATACCTCGATGCGCTTCTATCCGACCTTGAGGATCGAGACGGCGCGTCCTGGACGTCGTGGCCGGATGATGGTGAGTTGTCATGACCATTATGAGCTGACGCAGTCTTAGTATACCTCCCCGCACTTACCGCGGTCAAATCCCTTGGACGGAACCCCATCGGATCGGAAACCCTTCTCTCGACTTCGCATCTCGCTATTGTGCTGTACCACTCATCACTGCCCTTCCCAGCCTCTGATCAATTAACGGTATATCCACCGCCGCCACCATCCTCGCCCCAAGCGCTTGAAGCTCTGAGGATACTTGCAAACCTCCTCGTCCTACAAGAGGCGGGACGGAAACGCTTTGCAAATGCCGGTGGAGCATTAGCCATCGCACGAGCTTTAGCACGGAAGGCCGCAAATGAAGATATATGCGAACACGCCGAGGATGTGGATAGGGTTTTCTTGTTAGGGCGGATAGGGTTCTTGGTTACCGTGGACAGGGCGCAAGCGGTCGAGGACATGGTGGACAAGGACGATCTCGTGAACAGTCTCATCTATGTGGGTTGATCGCGGGGACAGATGAAGCAGGCTGATCCGACTTAGCACCTGACCACGCTCCCGCCAATCCAAGCGAACTTTGCCGCTCTGAGTGAGCTGATGAAATTGGTCAACAATATACTGCGGTATTACCCCTACGACTCGGCGAGCTCCGATCAAGAACCTTGGTACGAGCGTTTTGACCCGTACGTCTTCCGGGTTTCGCTCCTTCTTCCTCATTTTGGGCTGATGCTGTTATAGGCTTCTCGAATCCACCCTCGTCCTCCTCTACCAGATCCCATTCACCGACCTCTCCCCACCTCTCACTCACACACTCCACGTCCTCCTCTCCATTCCGTTCCTACCCCGCCTTCTACCGATCTGGGATTCTGTTCCCGACATTCCTTCGATATCAACGCCCTCATCATCCGTCAGAACGCTCTTCAACAAGATCGGTGGGATGTCCAAACGCAAAGCTTCAAGCGACCAGACAAGCGGTTCCTATGCTGAACGAACACGGTCGCCGACTCCATCGTCGTCGCCGCAGCTGAATGGTAATGGCGGCAGGCGGAGCATCGATCCGGCGCCGAGGCGGACAGATCCTACAGCATTGCCGATCCGGGTGATGAAGATCTTGGAGGAATTCTTTGTGACCCACCTTCCATACCCGAAGAAGTCGGACGACGACTTACCACCGGGTTTGATGCTGGACGAGAAATTACCTCCTGTACTGTTCTTCTTGTCGAGAGCGGCGGTAGGGAGTGAGCCAATGAGGGTATGCCTCAAGGACACGCTGCTGCCGTTTAACTTGCGCGTGTACTCCTATTGCGCTTGAGTAGAGTTTGACCATGTGCAGAGACCGATCGCCAGACGCTGGACCCCTCGAGTCTCGGAAGGGACTGCTCGGAGACCTCTTGCGCTTGATGGCATGCTCGCATCATCTCCAAGCAAGAGATACTGCGGGCGAGTTGCTCTGGGCGATATGTAATGGCGACGGTGAGTACCGTGCAGGCACTTCAATCCTCGATTGGCCCAGTTGACTCTGACTCAGTTTCAACTTTGTCGGTCGAAATAGGGTATGGCAACGCCGCCGGCCTGCTCTTCCGGAAAGGTGTTTCCGGACCTCCACCAGCGCGGATCGAGGAGATCGATGATACGCCCGTTCCCTCAATATTCTCGAAGCGCCAAATAGCTGCAGTCCAGCCAGATGAGCGGCATCCGATCACATCCCTCCGCTCTACCAATGACACAACCTCAGCAGCCGACGAAATGACGGAGGAGGAGAAGGAGCGCGAGGCGGAAAGGCTGTTCGTCCTCTTTGAACGGATGGAGAAGAACCCCATCATTAGTGCATCGAGCGGTATTGGTGAACGCCAGGGGATTAAGGAGGTCATGCGGGAGAAGATGGTCAATGGGAAGGGCGATGAGTGGGACGAGGAAGAGAGGCGGCGGATGGAGGAGGAAAATAGGAGAGATGAAGACGAGGCGAGGAAGGAGATGGAGGCGTATCGACGGCGGGTCGGGAGGATGTAGGTGCATGCGGTGATCGGGTGACTTGGAAGTGTTGTATGCAGATCGGCATTCTGGGTCGGGAATGGTATGTATTACATGCAGGTCTCGACTAATCCTTCATCGCTTCGTCCGCTGCTCCGGATCGCTCGTTGATGGCTTGCCTAGATGCCTCGGTCAGTCTCCAACAAGGACCGTGGAAGCATTTCGATGAGAACACCTGTAGACTTAGCGGTAAGACTGACCTGAGCTGCTTCGTGAAGTCATCCTCGATATCATCATCATCCCAATTATCCTCCCACAGGTGATCTCCCGGTGCGCCCTTGTTCATCGCATCGAGGATGTTCCCGAACTGTTCGGCTAGAGCGTCATCAGCCTTCGACTGCAGTAGCCAGAATGACATGCGGAAGTCGCCTTACCTGTTGCTGGGAAGTCCTATATGAAGTCAGAGGTATGTAGGGCTGAAGTAAGAGCCAACTCACCTCGAACTCATCATCGTCCTCCAATGCTCCAAGCTGAGGCAACTTTTTCTTCTCCTCACCCGGCTTCTTCTCTCCATTCGATGGTTCCGCGCTCTCCTCCGGCTTCTTCTCAGCGTTTGGCTGTGGTGTCGACATGATGGTCATCTACTATCACCGACGAATTTTACGTCAAAGCGAAGATCAAAGATGCGCAAGCTCGCCACAAAGCGGCAATACCGCACCTCGCTTGGCCTCCGAAATGCGCAGATCCGGATCTCGCCGGACCGCACCGATCGGAATGTTTGCAGTCCTTCTGCTAGGGTTAGAGCTTCTGACAGTGAGGAGAAATCCGAGTCGAAGCAATTGCTGGTTGCAAAAAACATCCTAACGTCGAGTCCATCGCAAGGTGGTCTCGCAATTTCTGGAGAAAGAACCCCTTCCCGGGTCAACAACTTTTTCCCGCCAGCAATTCGTATCGATAGCAGCCCGTTTCCCGACGACAGCCGCCATGTCAGCTCAGCCGCTCCCCTCGCCCACTGGCGCCGCCTTATCTCGGCACCCGGACGCCCCTGAGCAGCTCTCGCCCGCTCTCTTCGCGTTTGAGGTATAAGGTCCGTCGTCTGAGGACGTCGTTGCTGCTTTCGAGGATATCGATACCGACACGTCTCCCGGGATCAGCGGATGGACTGTCGGCCTGCTCAGGATAGCGATGGACTCGCCAAGTGTACTGGAGTTCCTTGTCCAGCTGACCGCCGCCATCGGCGCCGGGATTGCTCCCGGCCGGGACATGCTGTGCGCCTGCCGGCTCACTCCGCTCAAGAAGAAGGACGGTGGACTGCGGCCGATCGCAGTAGGAGAATTGATATACAGGTTGGCGACGAAGACGCTGATTGCGGTACGGATGAGCAGCCATCCTCTACTGCCTTATCAGCTCGGAGTCAGGATGAAGGGAGGAGTGGAATCGATTGTTCGGGCGGCCGAGAGAGCGCTTGACGTCAAGCTGGATCAGACTTACACGCATCTCGCTTCGTTGGACGCCAGCAACGCCTTCAACGCGATGTGCCGAACGGTCATTTCGGGCTCCACACCCGTCAGTACATGCCGAGGAAGTTCCATACGGCCAAGTGGGCGTACAAGAGCAGCTCGGACCTTGTGTGTGGCGATTGGGTGATCAAGTCTGCCCAAGGTGTCCGTCAGGGCGACCCTCTTGGTCCTCTTTTGTTTTCTCTCGGTCTCCGGCCAGCCCTCGAGGAGCTTTCCGCGCGACTCGGCCCCCATCGTAAGGTTCTCGCCTACTGGGATGATCTTTTCATCCTTTCGACCGACGATGGCGCCCTCGCCGACGCCTCTGCCATCTTGTAGGGTTGGTCCACCTCGATCAAGTTGAACAGGAAAAAGTGCAAAACGATCAGCTTGACCGAGGTGAAGGAGACCGGTTTCGGTATGTTAGGTACGGTGATCGGCGCGAGGGACGCCCGTGTTGCGTTCCTCCGGTCCGCCATCGAGACGATGATGAAGAAGATGACGGCCCTTCGCCCCCTCCAACACCAGTCCACCCTCCTCCTCTTACGCAAGTGCTTATCTTCGGACCTTCGCCATCTCCAGCGGATTTTGCGAACGGACGACATGCTCGAGGAGTGGGATCCGCCTGACCTTGCCATCTGGAAAGAACTCAAGCGGCTTCGCGGAAGGCCAAATAAGGAAGGAGGTGAGGGGATCGACGATCGGGAGGATGTGCTCGACACTCCCGGCTCGTCACGGTGGCCTCGGCCTACTTTCCCATCAAGACTGTGCACCACACGCCTCCGCGGCAGCTGATGAGTCGTCCGACGTCGTGGTCGATCAGCTATTTGGGATGACGGCGGATAGCGATGACACACCGGCTCGGTCGCAGAAGGAGCGTTGTAAAAAGATGTGGGAGGTGCAGTTGGACCGACTGGTGACGCAAGTAGGCGAACTCCGGACGGGTATCCTTATCGAAAATGCCTCGGTAGTAGGGCGCAAGTGGCTCAATACAATCCCCTGCGAATTCACGAGTTCCAGCCTCTGGTCATCAGCACCGGGGGTATATTCTCGACGGGTACGGTCAAGATCTTGGATGCGTGGTCGATGGAGATGGGGAAGGTGGAGACGGGCAGGATGTTGGAAGCCGTCAGCGTGTTGCTACTCATTTCTAGGGCACGCCTTTACCAACACTGCCTGCTTCTCAACCGAACCGGAGGACGAGTGACGGGGTAGGAGCGAGGACTGAAGGACTGGATCCGACAGGATTGTATATGGACAGGAGAATGTATTGAGACACGCGGACAGATACGACCCATACTGCCATGTCACATTGCTGGTTGCAAAACACATCCTACCGTGGTAACCATCGCAATGTGGTCACTCAATTTCTTGGAAAACGACCATCGGTCATTCAAATATTTTTTGGGGGGCCGGGCCGGGAGTGTGTGTGTTTGTTTGATCGAACTGTACCGCCGATGGTAACACCGGAATTGATACACCTCACTTGGTCTGGTATGATGTAGATGACGGGAGCAGAGGGATCGACGTGGTGCCCGTAGGATTGATCTGGATACGACGGCATCGCTTGATATCCCTGGCTAGGAACGATACCCGGTGGGCACTGATCCCCGCTCCTTGTGCGCTCCCAACTTGAGTAGAACCACAGCCAGGCATGGAATCGTAGCGAGACGGATAAGCGGCATGCGCGGAGAAGTGAGGTGCCGCCTCAGTGCCGTTGATCGTTCGAGCCGACTCGCCATAAGCATGACACGATGGCTGGTCTCCGGTAGACCGAATATCGTATGGTGGCACCTGACTTCCCTCAGGGATCGAAGGCGGCCGCATAAGTATGGGTGGGTCCGGAGAATCGCTTGGTTCCCCTTGCGGCGAGGAAGCAGTCGAGCCGCCAAGCTATCGGCAAGCGCTGGAGATTCCTGGCCCCAACTCTCCGTATCGCCGACCCACGAGGGTGGTGGTCGCCGAGCTTTCGGATTGAAGAGCTTCAGGTCCGGCGCATGCTTGACTCTTGGCATGCTGCTGAGTGTGTCCACATTTGTCAACGGGAGGTCTTTGGCTCTCCCATAGGGTTTGAGCTGCCGCTTGGCGTTGGTGGACATCGGATCATCATCTCGCGGTTGCCGAGTCTGCTGGAGCTGGCGGGACTGCTAGCTGGCGGGACTGCTGCGAAGCCGCCGGTCTCCCTCGGCTACCGCGCCTCTCCCGCACAAGGAATTGCTCGCCTTGAGGTAGTGTATTCGAATGCTCACTGGCCTGTCTGTTGCGCTGAGCGATGTGCAGTACGCTGTCACGCCCAGATCCAGTCGTCGTCCCGGTGTCCTGTCCCCGACCTCTCCCGCTCTCCTCTCGACTCGGAACAAGTCTGTGACCAGTGGATTGAGCGTTGATCCTCGCTTCTCCGAGACAGTCTTTATCCCATGGTTTACGCCTCGAAGGGCAAATCCAGCCGCGGAGTCTCTCGTGTCGGCTTCATTCAAGCTGCTCTGGGTATTGGGTTTCCTCTTCTGCGTGCGCCTTGGCATGGCGCGATATGTCTCAAGTCGATGTGGGTGGGTGAGTATTGGAGATATGGAAGACAAGGATCGATCAATCACCTCCCGGATGCTTCGTGGCGGACTTTCGAACTCGTTGCTTTCAAAGGGGGAAAGACACGGGTTGGGAAGACGGCGGTCAGTGTCAGGAAGGCGGGATGCCGAAAAGAAAGTATCGAAGATACAGAGAACATGGACCAAGCACCTTCCGGATGGCTTCGTGGCGGACTTTCGAATGCCGGGGGTTAAAGGAGGAAGGCTACTGGTTGTCAGAGAAAGCGTAAGTATGGCGATCAGTGGCAGGAAGCCTAACATGCCGAAAGGAGGTCAGAGCAGACCACTACCTATTCCGCAATAGAAGGCAGATCCGTTGCGCAAAGCCGCCCACCCGCAGGCTTTGGAAGCTACTCGTCCCGGCAGGTGACCGGCATCATCAACAGTCGACCTGGGTGACCTACTGGGTACCCATGACGTGACAGATCGTCCTTGTCGATCTGATTTCTTTGGGAGCAATCGGTGACTCGGTGTTGCCTTGCCGGATCAGGATCACATATCAGCATTGGCTGTCACGTTAGATCCCACATCCAAGCGGAAGTCGCATCGACCGATGAGACCCGGCCGGAGCAGATCTCGAAGCGCGTAGTAGCGTTAGTCTGTTCACCACACATTCCATATTAACAAGCTCTGCTTCGATGAGTACCGACGGATCAACCAAGGATACCATTCACAGCCTGCCCTTCCCCCCTGCCACTCGCTGCTCACGACTTATCATCCGCCGCCTCCTCCCCCTCACAGTGTGCCTTGTACGCCTTTTCACTCAACAGCGTCTCGAATTCCTGCGGATTCGACAACCGCATCTTGCACAGCCACCCTATCCCACCTTCCTATCAGCAAATCATCCCGACCCAGGATGGATGAACGTACCGTCTCCCTGAGGCGCCTTGTTCAGCAATCCCGGTTGGTCAGAGAGTGTCTCGTTGATCTCCTCGACCATCCCCGAGACGGGCGCATAGATGTCGGACGCGGCTTTGACGGATTCGACGGCGCCTATCGCATCTGCCCATACATCAGTACCAGTCTAAGCTCTGAGAGATACAGCCGGTTTGCCGGATGGAGCTTGGGTGGTGGACTGAATGGACGTACCGCCGTGGGCGACCTCACTCCCTGACCCAGGTAGCTCCACAAACACCACGTCCCCGAGCGCCTTTTGCGCATACTCTGTGATCCCGACTGTCCCGATTCCAGAGGACGTGTCGAAAGATACCCACTCGTGATCTGTCGTGTATCGAGCTGAGTTTGAGATATGTACGTATCAGCGACCACGTTGATAGCTAGGAAAGCGGGGTGACGCACTGGTGGAGGCGAAACGGATGGACGAGAATCGCGAGCTCGAGCTGGCGGGTATTGCGAGCTGAGTACGGAGGAGGGAGGTGGAAGGTCGGAGGAGTGTTCGGAGAGCGGATGTCATGACGAGTCGGAATACGGGTGCGTCAAGGGTCAGGTTGCTGAGGTGTGGAGAAAGTATAACCCTGCTCAGTGCCGGGCTAAGCGGGATTGGACATACGGAGCGAAAGTAGGCGAAGATTAGGAAACGCAAACCCTCGTGATGCAGGGTAAATGAGGGGGGGGAGATAAGGGAAGTTTTGGATTCCCTCAGAAAAAGCCAAGGTCACCGTCATGGCAATGATTCATGCTAGCGGAAGGTCTTCAACTTGTCACCCTGTGCCACCTCCTTGATCGTCCAATCCCAAAGGTCCTTCTGTAACGTCTTGTCATAACTCTGCTCGCTCAACCTCACTTCCTGATTGCCAACCACAGTATAGTACTCCCCGCTCTTCTCCCTGCTCCCATAAGCCGGATCGATGGCCAGCTTCGTCACAGATGTAGCCGATGTCCCCGCGTTGGAGAAATCCTTGAGGTAGTACTTGGTTGTCCAATTCCCGAGGACCAACGGATCATCGTGCCTCAGACCCCTGGGATACTCTTGTGTAGTCCCCGTCGACATGGATCCGGGGTCGATCGCCATGAAATCAAGTTCGGAGTCGGTTCGATCGTGAGGGCTAATGTGAAGAGCACGTTGCACAGCTTAGAATCGGCGTAGCGTTCGTCCCTCCTGCCCAATCTTGGTATTCCGCGCTAGTAGGAGGGTGCGCGATGGCCTCGGCTGTAGTGTAGTATGGATGCGCGGTCGGTTGGTACTTGTCATCATGAATACCGCTTGCTACGATGAAGACTCGAGCGGTGGGGAGGAGGTGAGGTCGGAGCGGGAAGAAGAGGAGCGCGACGTGATGGACGGCGAACATCAACTCGATCCCGTCAGGCGTCACATGCACTTATCGGTCTCTTGAATACCCGCATTGAGGACGAGCGCCGAGATGGGCTGGAACTTTCACGAGATACAACTCTCGACGAATGACCGAGTCGCAGCATGGGGTAGTGAGGTCAAGTGTAAGGTGGACAACATTGGAGAGACCGGTGAAAGGATTGATCTCCTCGGCTGTATCGGCTCAGGTAAGTGAGCAGATGACGATTTGATCGTCAGGCCCGGCCTTTGCGGTTTGAAGAGCTGTCTCGTAGCCTAGTCCTGAGGAAGCCCCGGTGATCAGGATTGTCGAGGTGTAGGTCATGTTCGAAACTGATGAACGTCAAAGTAGAATTCTGGATAGGTCTGACGATGGTGGTAGTGCTCTCGAGAGCCGCCTCGTTACACGACTATTCGCTCCTGCCAATAAGGGTTTATCCCGCCGCTAAACCGAGCTCCGATATTTTTTTCAATACATCGGGATGAGGCTATGTACGTGGTATGCTAGAGAGGAAGTCGGCTGGGCATGAGTAGCCAGTCTGAAAGTTCGAGCCCTAGCTCTCACTAGTGCCACTGACATTCTGCCGATCATGGACGCAAATGCTCCAGGACCCACATCCTTCTTCCACTTCCTAATCGCGTCCCAAGTTTCGAGCCCCATCGATCCGCCAGCCGAGAAGACAAGAGGACAGAACGTCCCTTGGTTGCCTTCCTGCGCCGGAAGCTTCATGCTTTTGTCCCGGTGTTTGTCATCAAGGACTGTATCAATCTGCTGATTGGAAAGGTCCTCCGGGCCGAGATCGGGGTTGGCGCGGCCGATGCGAGCGAACCTAAGCTGTGCGAATGGGGAGAAGGGCGTCACTAAGACGATGTCAAAGTCGGTCATCCCACCGCCGTGGCCTGCGCCTCCAACCATTCGGAAGTGGTGCTGACTGTCCCAGCGGATGTCGTTGCGCCTGGAGGAATAGCCGATGACGGGTTCGTCAGCGATCTGAGCCCCGGGTATCGTCCGCAAGGCCATGATTATGCAACGCTTGACGTGGTTGTGCCGGACTGTAGCGTTTGGGCCGGCTGAGTGGCAGATATCGGCGTGCGTGAAGTTCGTTGATGTACCGCATCGTCAGCAGATTTGCTCGACGTCGGGTAGCAAGGAGTGAATGCAGAGGCTGCAAGATACCTCCCCAGTCTGTGATGCGGAGGAAGACATGGGAAGGGATGATACTGAGCCATCTTTTGCCGATAATGGATTGGTTTTCGGTGAATTGAGTCTGAACGGCAAGAGGTAGGCGGTCGTATAGATTACGGCGCGTTATGAGGTGGTCCTTCAAGCACCGTTCTCTTGGGATATGAACCTCGGAGGGGGGTCAACCTCCAGAACGATTAGGGCGAGAGCTACGTCGCATAAGCTGTTGGCGGCAGCCCGCGCATGGGCGACTGGATTGTAGTGAGAATGTACGGACAGCGAAGCTGATGATGGCGTCGTCCACTTCCCCGGCCAGGGTCATCCGGCGGAGGGCCCTTCCCACGGATGCGGTAGAGCTCGTCCTTCAGGGCGTCATACCAGGTCCCGCCATAAGTCCGTAATGCCGGAGCCTGAACCGCAAATCCCGCGCGTACTCCGTCGTCATCCCCAATCCCCTTTGGTGAAAACCCCTACAGCCTTTCCTACTCTCTCATCTCAAGCCAGATGTCGCCCCACCGACCCAACCCTTTCTTCGCGACCACCAACACCTTCTTCCTCTCCTCCGTCGGTGACCGCGTCGACAGCGCCATCGACCAGACGAAGCAAGCCTACAAGGATGCGTCGGCGAAGGGAAACGATCTGTATGCCAAGGCGGACATGAAGTATCAGGACGCCAAGGAGGCAGTCAAGGACTCGCAGTTGGATCTTCCCACAGGTGTCGACCTGTACTCACGGTGAGTGGATGTCTTTCGCGCGTCGGGTTGTAAAGAATGCTCAAGGAACGTGACGTTAGGTTCGCGTTGGCTGGTGCTTTGGGCTGCGCGGTCACACATGGCGCGCTAACGCCGGTCGATGTCGTGAAGACGAGGATTCAGCTCGAGCCGGAGGTGTACAACAGGGTGCGCAGACTCCCTCTCGCAATTTTCTCATAAAGCTGACCGTCACGTAGGGTATGGTTGGCGGATTCCGACAGGTGATCGCAGCGGAAGGCGCCGGCGCGCTCCTCACCGGTCTCGGGCCCACCGTCGTCGGCTATGCCATCCAGGGGGCGTTCAAATTCGGAGGGTGCGTTCTTCCCCTTCTGCCTAACGGGCCCAGCTGATCTGGGGTCAGATACGAGTTCTGGAAGAAGCAGGCTATCGACTACTTTGGGGTCGACAAAGCCCGGGAGAACCGACAGGCCATCTACCTCGGTGCTTCCGCCATCGCAGAATTCTTCGCCGATATCGCGCTGTGCCCGCTCGAGGCTACACGGATCCGTCTTGTCTCGCAGCCTACTTTCGCGAATGGTCTTGCGGGCGGGTTCGCACGTATCTTGAGGGAAGAGGGGCCGCTCGCGTTCTATGCCGGGTCAGTCACAGCGAGTCGCAAACGAGTATACGCTGATGACGGCTGAAGGTTCGGCCCAATCCTATTCAAGCAGGTCCCTTATACCATGGCCAAGTTCGCGGTGTGAGTCTCACTCATCGAGATCAATCACTCAAGACTGACTCCGCTCGCCCCGCATAGGTTCGAGCTGGCCACCGAGAACATCCTCTCCGCGACCGGCAAGTCGAAAGACTCACTCACCGCCACTCAAAACACCTCGCTCAACCTTGGAGGTGGTCTGATCGCGGGTATGGCCGCTGCCATCATCTCCCAGCCCGCCGACACGCTCCTCTCGAAGATCAATAAGAACAAGGGCTTGCCTGGTCAGGGTACGACCTCGCGATTGATCCAGATGGCTGGGCAGCTTGGCGTGGTCGGTCTCTTCACGGGTATGGGTACGAGGTTGGTCATGATCGGTACCCTCACCGCGGGGCAATGTAAGTGGGAACCCTCAAAGAAGAGACCAAGCTGACGTGTTTGGGCAGTCTTGATCTACGGCGATATCAAGAAGGCGTTGAATGCCAAGGGTGGTGTGGAGATTGCGGCGATTCCAAAGTAATGGATTTCTTCCGCGTCTCCTCGCAGCTTTACGGACGTGTGAGATGCATTTCTACGCCTTCACAATCCTCAACGGTTACATGTTCAGGAATATCAGACCATGAGACCGTTGAAATCAGACATGCTGAGCTAAGAAGAATGCCCAAGGTCCCAGAAGCACAACAACAACCCATACATGCTGCACAACTAATTCCACAAATCCAATCAAGCAGCTGGTGTAGCCGGTACCACACCTCTCGACGGAAGCGGCGGTGCGTCTCCAAACGAGAAATCGAACCCGCCCAACCCCTCACTCGTGGTACTCACCGACCTCGGCGCATTCCCGCCCTTACTAACCGCCGTCTCTGGCATGCCCGCACTAGGCAATTCCGCCAGATCATCCACGTTAGGCTGGACGAATGGGAATGTCCCGAGGAATGAGTCTGTGGTGGAGGTGGCGGTGATGGGACGACATGGGGCTGTTCCTGGTCGAGTGATGACGCTGCCCGAAGTACCGGGCCGGACTGAGGTGAGGGGCCTGAATGCCGCTGGTGGTCTTCCGACGGTGGCGTGGTGGTCGAGCGTCGATACTGATGTTGATTGCGGCAGCGCCGAGGCTGGGAGGGCAGGGACGGCGGCTCCGGGTTGAAGCGGGGGTATCATTGGGAATCCACCGAGGAACGAGTCGGCGTATGATTTCGTCGAGAACATCGATTCGCGCTGTTCATATTGCTGCTGGTGCTGGTGCTGGTGCTGTGGACGAGGAGGCGTGAGGGCGAATGAGGAGTCAGGGCGAGCGAAGAACTTGGAGGTCTCCATCGTGCTGACTGAGTTACGCTCGTATGCCAGACTGCCCATCGAGAAGCGCAGGTCGGTCGGACCGGCTGCCATTGGTTCCTCGGATACGAGTCCCTCTTCTGCATCTTCCACGTGCGAGGTCCGACTACCTGGAGTCAAGGAACGTACGATCGGCATCGCATACGCTGCGCTAGGGCTGGGCGATGGGCAGTATGGACCGACCGCTGCGGAAGGAAGTAGGTGGTTCTGCGCGCCAGTGGATGGGTCGTACTGCGCGGGAGGTATTGGCGACAGCTTGGTCTGCCCACCGAAGAGCTCCTTCTGTCCGAGCTGAACGACTTCGGCTTGCTGGAGTCGGCCAACGTGAACCTGTTTACTGGTGACGATCTTCGGTGCGTCGGTGTGTATATCGTACGAGTTTCCGGAAAGGAAGCTGGGCGTGCTAGAGTTGGCCGAGAGGTACGAGTCTCGGATCTGACCCGCGGGCACAGCACCCGGTGAGCGTAGATCTTGCGGACTGTCACGGCCATGAGGCGGAGAGAGACGGAGATGGAGATCCGGTGTTCGAGCGGGACGCTGAGGTGGTGTCTGCCTTGGACGGAGGAGGTTCTGCCTCGCCTCGTCCAGCGTTCGCGCTGCTTGTGATTGCGATCCAGCTTGTGGCGATGACGCAGTATGCGCAATGCCATCGTCCGACTTGCTGGGCGGGATATACTGGATGGGAATGATATTGGTAGATTGAGAGTTCATGGTCGACACGCTCTGACGATCCGAGAAGGGGTCACCTGGACCCCCGTTGTCAGGATGATTCGGGTCGAGGTTGATCGTCCCGTTGCCTCGATAAACACGGACGCTTGCACCGCTCTCGTCGTAGTACTCCACATTCACCGACACCGGCGGTAACGGCGAGCGCTGGCCGGAACGATGAGTCGCGGCCGACGGAGGTACAGCGGGAAGCTGAGAAGCGCGAGATCGTCCCGAGCCGGATCGAGCGGAGGGAGGCTGAGGAGAGGAGGGCTGAGAGAGGTGGAAGCCGGCGGTTTCTGCTTTTCTGGCTCGGGCAGCGAGCTCCTCCAGGTGAGCAAGGTCGCGTCTCTACGGATGCGGTATCAGCTGAACGGTTCCCGATGGCGAAGAAGTCAAGCTCACCTTCTTCTTCCTCAACCACCAGAACAATCCCAGACTCGCAATCGCAAGAACAGCCACCACCGGTCCAGCAATCACCCCCGGATTGACACTCCCTCCCGAAGAAGACGAGGAGCCCTTGATACACTGGATCGAGGGGCACTGAGAGCATGTTCTGAGCGAAGCGCGTCAGCCTGTTCTCATGGAAACACCGGCGTGACCCACCGAGAGGTGAGGATACACTGCTCCCCGCTCGCACAATTACAAGCCGGCGTCGAGCCATCGCATGCGACGCAGGTATCACGGGCGAAGAGGGACATTGCGGATGAAGATCAAGGTGAAAGTTGGTCGGGTATGTCACGAGGCCTGCTCGAGAACACTGTTTTGACGGGTCGCCTGTGACATGCGATCGAGTGGTTAGGACGAAACGCAAGGGGAAGGCCACGGACTATCTCGGTCCAGCCTGCAAGCGATAAAGAGCGAGGGGTGGGGCGACTGCCTTTTTCGAAATGATTGTTTCCGGTCGTGAAGAGATGGGTGTCGTGGCTGTCGTATCCGGTGATGGGTCTTGGGGAGCACAAGCTGGACGTCTGCCACACGAGGATGACCAAAGGAGTGGTGCAGAGTTTGGGTGGGTGAAAGGATGGTCGTTTCTCCACTCGTCACGACGTCAGTCGTTTCGGTGTCGTGTCTCGTCAAGCGAAAGGATGGCGGGGAAGAGTTTCGTTTGAAGTGATGGGTACGATGACAGCAAGGACAATGATCAAGGTGAATTGCTGTAAACCAGAGATAAAGCAAAGGGCCTCTTCCCCTTCTCCCGACTGAGGTCAAAGCGCTCACTCCACCGCCTTTGCCTTCTGCGAACAATCGAAAGCTACTACGGATGGGTCGATGATGGGACCTGCCCGAGATTGCTGGATTTGCGGGAAGGAGTGTGATGGGAGGTCCTGTTGGGATGATGGAAGTGTCAACGAAAGCTTCCGGGTCGTTGTGCGACGGCGCCTGACCTCGATTGATTTCCCGACGACCGAAGGAAGACGAAGCGGTTTTGTCAATGGGGATAAGCGGGTGTCGAGACGCCGATCCACGCAAACAAGGCATACGATGGGTCTACATACATCCATGATGACCCTGCCCGGATCACCTCAGGTACGGTATGGAGTAACCCTCAAAGCCATTTTGGGCGCGTCGTAGCTCGGCTGCCTGAATCGACATATCCCCGTTGGACGTCCATGCATGACCGTTCTCTGGAAAAGCGGTCATCACAGCTCGTCGTAATGCATTGAATTCATAGGCACACCCGACCCCATCGTTATCTATTCACCATCGATTACTGGAAACGTTGGTCAGCTGGTATTGGAGGAAGTCATCCGCACTTACCGTAATGACGTCCGGCTTGTCCCTCTGCGTGAAGTCCTTCAGCTTGCTCACCGCCAAAGCCACCTCGATGAGGGGCTTCAACCCGACCTGTGCGTCCTCTCCATACTCCTTCTCATCTTTCGAGTACTTCTCCACATACAATCTGACTGTCGCCCCGGAAGACCCGGTTCCAGAAAGACGGAAGATGATGCGCGAGCCGTCGACAAACTTGATGTACAAGCCCTGCTTAGTGGAAACGGAGCCGTCGATGGGGTCCTTATAAGAAAAGTCATCGGCTTCGGCAACCTTGAAGGAGGTATCGGAAGAAGTGGCTTTCAAGGAAGAGCCTTTGAAATCCGAGGATGTAAATATTTTGCGGAGGTGGTCCATCATTGCTTCGGCGCCTTCCGACTCGCATTCCTCGTAGTCGTATCTGGGCATATCAGAGACGCAATGATGACGATAGGAGCAGAGCAAGGCCGCACTCTGGCCTACCGAGAGAAGAAGCTACGGCCGTATTTCTTCCAGTGCATCATGAGTACATCGTTGATCCCGGAGCCCGGTTTCTCCTTGTTGGCAGCTGCGAGGATTGATAGCCATGCTAAGGCGACAGTGTCAGCTATGAGACGGATAGATGGGCTTCAGGCTTACCAACGATAGCCCAGACACCGTCTTTCTCGCGAATGTGGTCGGATCCGGTACCGAAAGACTCCTCGCCGCAGATCGAGAGACGGCCAGCATCCATCAGGTTGCCGAAGAACTTCCCTGATCACCAGTCAGCGAGGCCTCGCGTATGTAGCTACACTCACATCCTGTCGGTACCTCGAAGACCTCGAGCCCCCTCTGCTTTGCAACGATGTCAATCGCCCCACTGGTCGGCATACTCCTGGCCAGACCCTTCACTCCTCCCTTGAAGTACGGGATCGCCTTCTCCGCCCAGTCCGCAATGACCGCCACACTGTCCGAGGGAGTAACAAATGCCCCTTTGCCGTAGATCATGTTCCGGTCGCCATCTCCGTCACTCGCGGCACCAAATTGGATGTTCTCCTTCTCGACCCGCTCAACAAGGTCGTGAGCGTAGGTCAAGTTGGGATCAGGATGAGACCCGCCAAAATCGGGTTTGGGGACACAGTTCTGGATGGATGATCCTGATAGACCGAGAGAGTCAACAAAGATGGCCCGGCCATAGGGCCCCGTCACACCGTTCATGGCGTCGAAAAGGACCGTCGGCTTGGGGGTGGTGTTGTGGAGCCAATTCTTGATCATGTCGAAGTCGAAGATGGACTTGAGCAGGTCGAGGTAGTTGGAAACGGGGTCGACGATGGTGATCTTGAGCGGGCCGTGGGTGAACTCGCCTGTCCTGCTGAGGTCGAACTGGATCATTTATCAGTGATGCACCCCGTCTCATGCAGGTGACTCACGTCATGCAAATCCATCATCTTGTACTCCTTGATATCCTCGGTGATCTTGTAGATGCTGTTCGTCACCTCTTCCGGTGCCGGCCCTCCGTTCGAGATGTTGAACTTGATCCCGAAGTCATTCTCGGGGCCTCCGGGGTTATGCGAGGCAGTCAGGAGGATACCGCCATCGGTCTTCATTGACCGGATGAGGGCGGATACAGCTGGTGTGGACAAAATTGACCCTTGTCCGAGGATGATGTGGGAGATGCCGTTGGCTGCACCAATCCGGAGAATGATCTGGCTAGCTTCGGGCGACTAACGGTATTCATCGCAATGTCAGCAAGATGTTGACTCACTCACTCTAGCGGCGCAACTCCTGGTCAGACTCACAAAGTACCGCCCATCGCCGCCAACGACAATAGTCTTCCCCTCCGAGCCTCCTGGCATAGCACTGAAGATAGCTTGAACGAAGTTCTCGGTATAATGCTCCTGCTGGAAGATCTTGACCTTTTTCCGCAGACCCGATGTCCCGGGCTTTTGACCCGAGTAGGGCTTCGTCTGGACGGTGCTCATTTTGGCGGACCTAAGTCGAGGTCAGCACTTGTTTCTGCCATGTCGCTTTGCGTCCTTTGACCCGAAACCGCCGAAGTATCCTCCCTCTTTCGCTAGCTCCCCCGACTCTCTCTCCTGTTCCGTAGTCTTCCCAGAACCGTGGAGTTTTCGAGAGACTGGCATTCACACCATCCATGTGCCCTCTGTCGAAAGCCGTCCACTCACATTTTGCTTTCCCCAGTATGAGAGCTGGATGCGAGGAAACGAGAGGATTGCGGAGTAGCAATGGCTCCGGATTTCAGGGGTTCACCACGTGGCCCGTACCCAGTCTTACTTTCGAGCGAGCAAATTATTCCTCATGTCCAGTATTGATAATTTTGTATCCTTCTCTGGCCATGTCAGACACCGCCACCTTCCCCCTACCACCCATATCCCTGTCGATCCTCCTCCTCGGTGCCGGCGGTCGAGAACATGCGCTCGCCTACAAACTCGCTCAATCACCTCGGGTCGCGAGGCTGTATGTCTGCCCCGGGAATGGCGGCACTGCGATGATGGACGGGAAGGTGGAGAATGTCCCTCTTGCTTGGGGAGGTAGCGCTGGTTTCGGAGGGGTGGTAGCTTGGGCGAAGGAGAGGGAAGTGGATCTGGTGGTCCCGGGGCCGGAGCAGCCCTTGGTTGATGGTGTTGAGCTGGCTTTCAGAAAAGGTCCGTTGATGGGAGTTTCAGCTGGGAGTGTCGAGCCAGATTGAGATGCTGATGCATACTCCATTCAGCTGGAATACCCGTCTTTGGACCCACACCATCAGCCGCCCTCCTCGAAGGCTCCAAATCCCTCTCCAAATCCTTCATGGCCCGACATCAAATCCCCACCGCCTCCTTCCGGACCTTCACCCTCGCCCAATACCCCACAGCCGTGCAATACATCCAGTCCAAACCCTTCCCTTCAGGCCGATGCGTCATCAAGGCCTCCGGTCTCGCCGCCGGCAAAGGCGTTCTGTTACCCGAGACCATTCCTGAGGCGCTGGACGCGCTGAAGGCGGTGATGGTGGACAAGGAGTTTGGTGATGCTGGCGACGAGGTCGTGGTTGAGGAGTATCTGAGTGGTCCGGAGATCAGTGTCCTCGCTTTCAGTGATGGGTATACCATCGTCCCCATGCCGGCGGCGCAGGACCATAAGCGGATAGGAGAAGGGGATACGGGGCCGAATACAGGAGGGATGGGAGCGTATGCGCCGGCGCCGGTCGCGACGAGCGAGATCATGGAGCGGTGCGTGTCGGAGGTGCTGGAACCGACAATCCGAGGGATGCGAGAAGACGGCAAGTTCATGCAAAGGATGGATTGTGCAGGAGCTGATGTCACCGCAGGTCACCCATTTGTCGGCATGCTCTTCACCGGATATATGCTCACTTCCGGCGGACCGAAAGTGCTCGAGTATAACGTCCGCTTTGGGGATCCGGAGACACAGGCACTCATGCTCCTGCTTGACGATGAAACTGATCTCGCGGAGGTTATGCTAGTAAGGCACTACCATATTCACCTGTATTGAACTGACGGTGATCAGGCTTGCGTGGAAAGGAGACTAGATTCAGTCAGGCTTGGCTACCGAGAAGGTTTCGCCGTCTCGGTCGTGCTCGCGTCGGACGGGTATCCGGGCAAATGTGCGAAGGGAATACCGATGACAGTCGACCCGGTTCTGCCTCTTGGTCAGTCGGATTAACACTCCCTAATGACCGTCCATCGCTGATCCTCCTCGCTAGGCGTTCACGTCTTTCATGCCGGTACCGCAGTGAAAGACTCCATGGGCGTGACCGATGGCGGCCGAGTCGTCGCCGTGTGTGCCTTTGCATCGAACCTTCGAGAAGCCGTGGACCTGGTCTACTCCGGGATCGAGAAAGTTGACTTCAAAGGCAAGACCTTCCGTCGAGACATCGCCTATCGCGCTCTCTCATCGCAAGAACCGGCTGCTCAGTCTGATCCCGTACCGGATACGTCCGGAATGACCTACGCTGCAGCGGGCGTCAGCGTGGACGCTGGCAAGGAGCTGGTCGATCTGATCAAGCCGGTCGTCCGAGCGACTAGACGACCAGGAGCTGACTCCGTCATCGGGGGTTTCGGTGGTGCGTTCGACCTTGCTGCAACTGGGTATCGAGATCCTATCCTTGTCTCGGGGACCGATGGAGTAGGCACGAAGCTTCGGGTTGCTCTCAGCTATGGCAAGCATTCGACAGTCGGGATTGACCTTGTGGCGATGTCGGTGAATGACCTGATCGTGCAAGGCGCCGAACCGTTGTACTTTCTCGACTACTTCGCTTGCTCGAAGCTCGACGTTGCTGTAGCTGCCGATGTGGTCACTGGGATCGCGGAGGGATGTCTACAAGCGGGCTGTGCGTTGATAGGAGGTGAGACAGCTGAGATGCCCGGGATGTATCATGGCGGTGAGTCCATCCCAAAATCGCATGGGAAGTACTGAGATGATCTCTCAGACGACTACGACCTCGCGGGCTTCGCAGTAGGGGCAGTTGAACGCGCACACCTCCTTCCCCGTCCCGACATGCAAGCAGGCGATATCCTCCTCGGTCTCCCTGCTTCCGGCCCACATTCCAACGGCTTCTCCCTCATCCGCAAAATCGTCTCGCTTTCAGGTCTTGCCCTCGAGTCTCCAGCCCCCTGGAACCCCTCCCAGAGCATCGGAGATGCCCTTCTAGTCCCGACGCGGATATACATCAAACAGCTCCTTCCCGGTATTAAATCTGGGCTTTTCAAGGGGATGTCCCATATCACAGGGGGAGGGTTCACAGAAAACATTCCAAGAATCTTTACAGCGGAGTCGGGTCTAGGCGTACGAATTCATTGTGCTACCTGGAAACTGCCCCTGATGTGGAGATGGCTCATGATGGCGGGTGGAGTGACTCCGGCGGAAACGGCACGGACGTTCAATTGCGGGGTGGGGATGGTGATTGTGGTAGGAAGGGAGGTAGCGGAGGATGCGATACGGAGCTTGAGGGAGAATGGGGAGGAGGGAGTGTATGTCATGGGAGAGGTAGTGGCGAAAGCTGGAGTGGAGTTCACAGGGATGGAGAGATGGGCGGTGCCGATCCCGGCGGGTACGAGATGATGCCGCGGTTACTCCTCGAATCACAAATCTAGGGAAGGAGACGAGAAATACATGAGGGCCGAAGCAAGAGTTATCGACCCCTGTCAGGTCAAGCGATTACTTGATGAACCTGTACCCATCATCAGCATCTGTCATTATAAAACGGGTTCACACCCACTTCAGCATAAACTTCTTATGAAACTCGCTCCTCAGGAGATCATTCACAAACTCCCCCTTCTTTGGCTTATCATCCACCCCAGCCGCCTGATTTCTGAAGATCAAATCATCGTCCCACCGTCGTTTCACCGCGAATGTGGTGGACGCGGTCGTGGAGGCGGGTGTACCAGGTGTGGAAGGGGTTTGGCCGAGTGCGGCTCGGAGGTTGAGCAGGGGGTTGCCGGTGGCGAATTCGGAATCGCGGTCCCGAGCGTTTGCGGCGTTTGACTCGGCGTCCTAAACCGATCCGTTAAGAGAGTATATGGGATGCTTAGGGTAAAGGGACATACGAGACGGGCTTTCTCTTCGGCTCGCTCTTGCTTGATCTTGGCTAACTCGGCCATCAGTGCTGCCGTCTCATCTTCCTCGTCCGAATCATCGTCACTGCAAGGTCTCCATCAGTCCCCTTTTCTGGTCTTGATGGGAGACCTACTCGTCGTCGTCATCAGCATCGTCGTCCGCCTGTACCGCGCCATCCCCAGTAACGGCCTTCCCCTTCCCCTTATCCCCCCCATCCGCCTCCGAGTAACTATCATCCTTATCCAAATCCGCCGTCTCCTCCAAAACCCTCCGTCTCTTCCTAGCCTCCTCATCTCCGTCACCACTCTCACCGCCCACCCCATTCTCTCCCGAATGGCCATTACCATTCTCGATCCGCAACGCCCCATTCATCCCCGGCAATGGCGGCAAACCAGCAGCCTTCCTCCTCTTCTCCTGCGCAACCCTCTCCGCAACAGCCAGCTCCGCCCGGAGATCTCGCTTCTGTACATCTGAAGAGGATCCTTGACCCGGTTGTCGGAATTTGAGCTTCGTGTGTGAGGCGAGTGAGAGTTTGGAGATTTGTCGGGAACCGGCTTTGGTCTCTCGGCCTTGGGTCGGGTTCCAGGTGGGTCGATGGGCTTGAGACATGATGGAGGGGCGTTTTGAAAGACTGGGAAAAGGACTGTGAATAAGTAGAGAGATGGAAGAAGCGGGATTAGAGCTGAACGGGATTTAGATTGAGCTTGGCTTCGGTAGTTCGCGGTGAAATAATTTCAAAGATCTGGCATCTTCACCTCGGTCATTCATTTCGGTGACAGCGATCGAAAGGAGCTCGTTTCCCCCGCAATAAGGCTAAAGCGACGGTCGACATTGCATCCGCTTGTGAAGGGACAGATCCATCCACCCTGTCTGCCGAATTCGATCCTGGGCAAGCAGCTGCTCAAATCAGATTGACGGAGCCGCTAGGCATCGGGAGGCACCGCATCGCATCAGCATAGAATCAGGATCTTTTCTTGCTTGAACCTCAAGTCCCATAAAGGCTACCAGACGTGGAAGTATACTCAGGACCGCTAACATATGGAATGTCGACCGCCATCTCAACCTCCACGATGTCCGCACCCAGCAAATCCGATCTAGCAGCCCTGGACGCCTCCGACCCCCTATCTTGGACCCGCGAGCGATTCGAGATCCCCCAAGCCCGAGCCTGCGGTGGGAATGTCGACGGTGAAGCAGTCTATTTCTGCGGGAATAGTCTCGGTCTGCTGTCAAAGAAGGGTAGACAGAATATGCTGGAGGAACTCGACGTTTGGTCTACCAGGTACGTCCTGCGCTTTTGATCTCTCCGTCAGCGGCTAAGGTTGCTAGTGCTGTTACAGGCCATTTTGATCACAAGTATAAGCGACCATGGAAACATGTCGATGCCCCCCTCACACCCCATCTTGCGAACCTCATCGGGGCGAAAGAGGAGGAGGTCGCCCATAGCTCCACGCTCACTAGCAATCTGCATGCTCTCTTCGTATCTTTCTATCGCCCGACGAAGAAGAGGTGGAGGATCGTAATAGAGCGAGGAAGCTTTCCGAGCGACTGGGTGCGTAGGTCCAATCTCCGTCAAGGATCGGAGCTGAATGGAGTATAGTATGCGGTGCATAGCCATCCTCAACTGCACGATGAGGTTCTCTCGCCTGAGCAGATCGACCATGCTATCGTCCCTCTTACTCCTAGACCCGGCGAAGAGACATTGCGGACAGAGGATATCATCGCCATACTCGAGAAGTACGGTGATACAGTTTGCCTAACCCTCCTTATGCCGCACATTTCACTGACCAGTCTCGGTTGCAAAGATCGCCGTAATCTGGCTCCCGCTTGTGCAGTATTATACCGGCCAACTGTTCGATATCGCCCCGATCGCGGCCAAGGCGCATGACATCGGCGCGCTCATCGGACTGGATATGGCACATTCGATCGGGAATGTCGAGTGTAAGCTGAATGAGTGGGGAGTCGATTTCGCTGTATGGTGCACTTACAAGTGGGTCGGGAACGATGTGCTCGATACGACTCGCTAACAGACTGGGACCAGGTATTTAAACTCGGGTCCTGCTGGGATTGGAGGATACTACATCCGAAGTGGCCTGAATGACGGCGGACGGCGGTGCGTTGCCAATCCACGCCACGGAGCAATCTCCCTAATAATATACTAGGTTAGCGGGATGGTGGGGCAATGATTCAGCGACACGTTTCCAGATGGCTCCTCAATTCCGTCCAACCCCAGGCGCAAAAGGATATCAACATTCCTGCACCCCAGTCCTTTCGTCAATAGCCCTACTGGCCACACTCCAACTCATCGACAAAGCCGGCTTTGAGAACATGGTCGCCAAGGGTCAGAAATTGACGGGTACACTCGAAACACTCCTCAAAGCCAGCCGGTTCCACATCCCATCGTCCTCGCAACCAGCTAGCCCCCATCCTTCCGCATCAGATTCCGCCCAAGAGGGAGAAGATAGAGTGGGATTCCAGATCATCACCCCTCCCGCACCATGGCGAGGATCGCAACTTTCTCTCTTCATGTCACCGCATCGTGAAGACGATGGTCAGGGCAAGGGAGTGATGCCCAGGGTATTTGGACGGATACTGAAGAAGGGATTGGTCGGGGATGAGAGGGAACCGAGCGTTATTCGCTTGAGCCCGGTGGTGCTGTACAACACCTTTGGGGATGTGGGTAGGGCGGTGGAGATTCTGGAGGAGGCGTTGGTGGAGGAAGAGGAGTGGCAGCGGGAGGGTGGTGATCAGGGGGAAGGAGCGTCGAGGGATATGATAAGCGGTTGAGGAAATGATTGTCACTGGTGATCGGTCGGGAAACTCTTCTGACATATCTTGCCATGAGACTCAACGGTCGACTGACCATTGTCTGTCGGGCGAGCTGATCTTCTCACGCCACAATTCAACCCGAGCCAAGAACTAGCAAGGGGATGATCGGAGGCCTTATCAGGAACGAGGGTCCTCCTTTCGCACGGACCCATCAAGGGACGATTTCCATCAAAATTGCGTCATGCACCGCCTTCAGCTCGGTACCCTCCTTTGTCTCAACTAACGCAGAAATTTGGCATGATGCGGTGATGTCATGAAGAGCCTCTGAAGGCAAGTATATAAGTCCAATCCTTCAGATTCGCTTTCTCCACCTTCTCAATTACCAAAATGGACAGCTACAACAATCAGAACCAGTACGTCTTTCCGTCGCCTTCATGCGCGATTGACTGATGAGGGTGAACCAAGGGGTACCTTCGCGGCCGGTGGCCAGACCCAGCAGAAACCGACGATGACGGACAAAGTCGTCGGCCTCACGGACAAGACCAGTGAGTCCCTTCCCGCCTCACACACCTCGATGATCCGTACTTTCCGCCCGTTCTTGTCCTCCTTTCTACTAGGATCTTGACTGATGGGTATCATTCCAGTCGGCAAGATGACCCATGACGAGCGCAGGATCGTCGATGGCGAGCTCAGGACCGAAGGCGTCCACCCCGACCAGCTCACCCGCGCTACCGGTCCTGGCACCAACGTCACCGGCACCGGTCATCAAGGTACCCACGACCCGCTCGGGGCTCACTCGGACTTCGCGGGCAAGGGTGATCCCGGTCTCCAGGAGGACTTCGCTGGAAGGGGCAACCCCTATGTCGCCGGCGGCAACACGGGTTTCGCGGGCTACACTTCCGGCACCACTGGCTACGGGACGGCGGGCGCGAATGACGGAGTTCCCCTCGGTGCGAAGGCTCCTGGCCACACGCACAACCTCGGCGGGCATCATGCGGGTCACGCCCACGCGGGCGGCGTCGGGCTCGATCTTACCAACGAGGTGCAGAATCCGGCTATCGGTGGAGCGACGGTCGTCGAGCATCATCATCATCACCTTGGCGGCGGGGCTGGCGGCGATCACGCGGCCGGCGCTGAGATGGGGACTGGCGCTGGGACGGGGACTGGCGCTGGGACGGGGACTGGCGGTGCCATCTGAGCAGTACTGAGACAGCTGAGACTTGAGGTAGATTGGAAGGTGACCTGTCCGTGGGTCTGATGAGGAATGAATCGCGAATTGCTCCTCCTGCTTTCCACTCGTCATCGTAAGCTCAATGATCAGAACTTGAGGGCGGATGGTCTTGGCTGCATGCAATGCAGACGCTTATGGCTCTTCGCTACCTCCCGAACAACCGCCCCAATACTCCCGTAACTCCACCAACCTTCCTCTCTGCCCCTTCCCCATTCTTGGTGCCACCACCTTCCACCTCATCCTGTGATACCGTCGGGTTTTCCCGCGCTTCGCGTTCTTTCCGCTTCTTTTCTTCTCTCTCCTCTTCTTCTTTCCGAATTCCCTCCAACTCCTGCCTGGCCAACTCGATCGCAGTGCGCCGCAGGCGCTTCAATTTGGTTTGGCTGAGTTTCGGTGCTGACTGGGCAGGCTTTGGATTGAGCTCTTCGCGCTTGGGTTCGTCTGGGTTGGCTCGAGCTTTGGAGGCGGGAGGAGATGAGCTGGATGATGACTGGGTTCTGGCGGAGATGCTGGACGAAGGCGTATTGCGTGGGGGCTCGGTGGCCTGCTCCGGAATAGGGTCCTCAGGTGATGGCACTGGAGATTGAGTCGGGAGCTCGGCCTCAACATTTTCACTAGCTTCCTCTAGGGTGGCCGGGGCCTCCTCCAGAACAGCAATCCTCTCCTCCTTCCTCGCGAGATGCTTCAACTTCTCGGCAAGTCCCTCGAATCCACCATAAAACCCTCCTCCAAACTTCTGGAGCGCCTCGACGATCTCTTCATCTTCCTCAACCTCCCTGCCCACCCGTCGTGGATTCCGATACTCCCTCCGCCTCGGTCGATCGGTCCTCCGTGCGAGACGTTCGACTCTGAACTGAAGAGGTTCCGCATTGATCGTGCCCTGATCCGCTGCGGTCTGAGTTGACCGGAGCGCAGCTTGTACATCATCGAGGGAAGGTCCACCGAGGAAGTTCGAGTTCTTCGAGATTGCCGGCTGGGGGATTTCGAGGTAGAGTGGTGTGGGGAGCTGGACCGGTCGGAGGAGGGTGAGGAGGAGGGTTGATTGAGGCTCGAGGGTATCGTAGTCTTTGCGCACCTCGATGGATATTACAGACCCTAGTTTGGCTTCAATTGCACGGACGATGGCGAAGGCGTGGATCATGCTTGGGATACGGGAGATGGTGCGGACAGCAAGTCGGGTCTCGCCTTTCGAAGAGTCGAGATCGGGGTGGGGGATGGTGATGTGGCGTTGGGATGAGGGTGCGGGGACAATTTGTACGGGGAATCGAGGTATCGGTAGTCGCGATGGTCCAGCTAGGACGGAGCGGAAGCTCATAACCACATGAGCGAGTGTAAGGATCTCGTTAGGGATCCTCATCAAGAACTTTGGTCGACCTCCGACTTTTGAAGCATGACGTGTAGCGGTATCAAGCGTATCTATCGGCGAGGCCCGAGAACCTTTGTCCCTCCGCATTCCTCGGTCTGTGCTTCCCTTCATTCCTCTATCGTGCTCGGCTAAAATCCATTCGGCCAAGACGTTTGTCTGCCGGCACCCATCATGTCTTCGTCGTCGAGAGCGGGGAGCTCGACGACATGGGTGGAGCCGACGAAGAATGATAAACCGCCAAAGTGAGTCGTGCGAGTCGAGGAATGGGTAGAGAGGTTGCTCACTTTACTGATAGGGATGCTGACCTCAAGGTGAATCATTTCCCCCGAGCTCGACCGGATATGAGTCTGTACTGAGTGGGGCACTGACCGGGGGATGTAGACCGCTTGGGCATTCTTGAGAGTTGGGGTCGACCATATCATGACCCGGTATGTCCTGTCTCAGCTTCTTCAGCTACTCGGCTCGCTTTGCCCAGGCATTTCACACCACCTGCTCGCTCCCCAGCCGTTGCTTCGTCCCAGTCACCATGTGATAGCACTGAGTACGCTCTCAGCCTCCATGTCGGCATGTCCTACTCCTATTACATCCTCCTCTACACCGCAATCTACGACTTCTGCACCCAAAATCGACCGTCCGTGGGGTCTTTCGGTAGTGGGAGGGGAGGCGCGAGCTTGCAGGGAGCCGACCTGTATCGGAGCTTGCATACCTACCTTTCAGAGCACTGCAAGGAGATGAGGGAGGTCAGTCGTTTGCTTTTTGAAGGTCAAGTATGGAGCTAACAGGTGGCGGCTGCAGGAATCTGAGAAGCTGTCCGACCTCGACCTGCTCAAGGTGTATGCCAAGCAGTGGGATCAATATACTGTCGGCGCCAGCTATATCAATAAGCTGTTCAATTATCTGAACAAGCACTGGGTCAAGCGGGAGAAGGATGAAGGACGGAAGGAGGTGTACACAGTCTATACGGTACGTCCCCGTTGCTCCGATAAGGCGTTCATGGCTGACGAGACTCTGTCAGCTCGCCCTAGTAGCATGGAAGCAGAACTTCTTCAAGCATCTGCAGAATTCGTCGAATGGTACCAGTCGGCTGACGCAAGCTTTACTGAGGCAAATCGAGCAGCAGAGAAATGGCGAGGCGGGTGACTCGGGCTTGCTAAAGCGCGTCATCGAGAGTTATGGTAAGCATACCCTGCGGATGATGGTTAGGACCACGACTGAGCAATGGCGACAGTCTCTCTCGGTCTGGACGAGGCAGATGTGCAACGGCAGAACCTAGACGTCTACCGGGACTTCTTCCAAATCCCCTTCCTGGAGGCGACGAAGCATTACTATCATGCTGAATCAGACGCCTTCGTCGCGAACAACTCGGTTTCGGACTACATGAAGAAGGCGGAGGATAGGCTGCAGGAGGAGGCGGATCGAGTAAACCTCTATCTGAATGATAGCACGAGGAAGGATGTGAGTCATTGTCCTCTCTCTTGCTTTGACCGGTGCTAACAGTAGGTGCAGTTGAAGGAGAGATGCGAGCAGGTGCTAATCTCGGCGCACGCTGAGATCATGTGGAATGAGTTCCAGACATTGCTGGATGTGGATAGAATCGATGGTAGGTGGCAATCTATACCAGCCATTCTGGGATACTCACACCCGCTTAGATCTGTCTCGAATGTACAGCCTACTGCTGCGGATACCAAACGGTCTCGAGCCCTTGCGGAAGAAGTTCGAGGAGCATGTCAGACGATCAGGTCTCGCCGCCGTTCAGAAGGTTATACCCACACCTGGAGCAGACGCGGATGCGGGGAAGCAGGATCTCCTCGTATGAGGCTCTGTTGCTGAAAGATATATTGGCTGACATGCTCATCAGGATCCAAAAGCCTACGTCGAAGCTCTACTGGAGGTGCACGTAAAATATAGCGACGTCGTCAATGGACCTTTCCGGGCGGAACTTGGTTTCAACGCCAGCCTTGATAAGGTGGGTCGAGATGCTTTAGATCCTTCCTTTTGACCCGGGATTCAGGCATGCCGAGACTTCAGCAACTCCAACACCGCCTGCACCACATCTACGAAATCACCAGAATTGCTTGCAAGCTATTGCGACCAGCTTCTTCGGAAGAGCAATAAAGACCTGGATGCCGACTCTTTGGAGAACGCCCTCAATCAGGCGGTAAGTACCATCAATAGCTCCACCCGCAGGCCTGACGTGAAACTCGTAGATGGTCATCTTCAAGTTCATCGACGACAAGGACGTCTTCCAGAAGTTCTACCAGAAGAAGCTCGCTCAACGGCTTGTGAACTCCGCATCGGCATCGGATGACTCAGAAAGCAGCATGATCACCAAGCTCAAGGAGCTGTCCGGATTCGATTACACGAACAAGCTGACCCGGATGTTCACCGGTCCGTACAAGATCTCTCAGAGTGGCTACTGCCCTGACATCGTAAATAGATATGAATTTGAGCCGAGATCTGACGGAGAAGTTCAAGGAACGGCAACGGCAACAGGGCATTCAAAGCGATCGTAAGAGCATGTTGCGGTCTGGTATTGCTTTTGACCGCTATCTCAGTCGACTTCGGTGTGATGGTTCTCGGCACGAATTTCTGGCCACTCAATGCCGCTCAGACAGACTATGCCGTACCTCGGGAGATCCAGGGGACATACGACCGGTTCTCAAAATATCACAGCGAGATACACTCGTACGTTCGCCGCTTGTTTCTATCCCTTGCTGACGTTCCGTTTGTAGTGGCCGAAAGCTCACCTGGTTATGGCACGTATCAAAGGCGGAGCTGCGAACCACGTATCTCCCTCAGAAATACATCTTCATGGCCAGCGCATATCAGCTGGCGATCCTGGCCCAATTCAACGAGAATGACACCCAAATATATCAGGATATCCTGGCCGGCACTCGGCTGTCAGATGAGACATTGAAGCCGCAAATGAGCTTGCTGGTGAAGGCTAGGGTATTGCTGCAGGAGGGGAACACCTATGACCTGAACCTGAGTGCGTATCTGCCTAACGCATGGCTCACGGATGTCACTAATTTCCCATAACGTAGACTTCAAGTCGAAGACAGTGAGCCGCCATCACAGTCTACAATAATGCTGATCAGGTCTCTTACAGATCCGGGTCAATCTCAACCGGACTGTCCGATCTGAGCAGAAAGCAGAAACGCACGAGGTTCTGCAAGCCGTCGACGAGGACCGCAAATTCGTCTATCAGGCTACTATCGTGCGATTGATGAAGGCTCGCAAGGTGAGTTTCAGCCTCCATGAGACTATGTGAGCTGTTCACTAAGAGGTTCTCTAGACCATGAAGCACCAAGCCTTGATTCAGGAGGTAACAGCGATCATTTCGACCAAGTTCACTCCGAAGGTGCCGGATGTCAAGAAGGCGATTGATCACCTCATCGATAAGGAATACCTGGAACGGGCCGAGGGATCGAAGGACACCTAGTGCGTTGTGGTCTCAGGATTCAATCTGAAGCGCAATTTGCTAATAAATCCGTCAGTAATTACCTGGCATGATGAGAGGGTTTATAGGAGGGTGAGATGAGCTGTGGATATATCACATGAGATGATATCGGATTGACCTTTGATACCCCCATCACGAGATGCATTGTACTATATCCTTCATCACCGTGGAACCTCTTCTTCTGCAAACAGCTGGGCTCCATTGAGCAGCGGGACTGGGTGACAGCGCACAAGGGCGAGAAGGGATGTCACACGCAAGGCATCGTCCTTTCAATCTTTCCTCCTTTGTGCCCACATTCTTGCCATGACGCGAACACAATCGAAGCATCATGACCACATCTCTATCATTCCAACCGTTACAATGGCAATGAATCCACTACCAATCGTCCTCGATACGCGCAGACAAAGATGGGAGACAGGTACCCAAGCCATTTTCGCAGGCTTCGTCGCCGTCGCCCATCTCCAACGAGTAAGTCCGCTCACCACCTGACAATGCGAATTGACTGAAGGACGCCAGCTTCATCCAAGTATCGTGGGATTCTGGAGTACGGACCAACTAGCTCTCGTTCGGACGACACTGAGGAGTCTCGCGCTGCCTTCGTGGCAGGGACGGGGGAGTGAGCGGCGTAGTTTGGATCAGGAGCGGAAGTTGCAGGAGGTCTTGCTGTTGATTTTGCAGGCGGCGTCCAACGTAGGTAATGACTTTCGCAAACAGACGCAGTATCGCTGATCGAGGCGTAGAGGTTCACAGAATTGAGGAGAGAGATGGATGAAGAGGGAGCCAATGACGAGGTGCTCAGCGCGGCTTGGACGTTAACGAGCGAGGGGATGAGGGAGTTTGCCCCGCTCGCTCCCGCACAGCGTACGGGTCTATCGCCTGCACCGTCCCTGTCAGCTTCTCCATCATGGTGGAACAACTGAGGCGGCAAGGCAAAGACGGTCTGGCTGAATCAACGATGGAGGCTTGAGATGTGCCAAAGGATAAGATATCTCCAGGGTTTAGAGGATGCATGGTGATCATGTTGGGTTTGCCGTACTTAGCGTACTCCTCCCATTCGGGACCACGGGGCTAGGTGTGAGCGATACGAAGTCCCGTCGGGAACCCCTGACTCAAGTCGACGGTTTGTGTGAAGCGCTTCGCGAATCCGAGCCGGAGCTGGGTACCATTGATCCTCGCCTCGAGCTCGAGCTGGGGACAGCCGAGTCACGTCGGTTTGCGAGCACGCCAGAGACAGAAGCTCGGGAGAGCTGTGCTCGGCAGGAGTCGCAATACCGCTGAGTGAAACTCTCGACATGTACCGCATGTGTCCTAAGGTGATAGTCAGGCCAAGCCGCTTAGCTTCAGTCGCAAAGACATACCCGCAGAACACGCCACCGCACCCTCCGCAATGCCTCTTGGGCTCTGTTGACCTGTAAGCTGAAAATCAAGCGGAACAAGCGCTATCGTACCGAGAAGACCGAAATGTCGGCCGCATCGCTCAGTCATGCAAGAATGCGCGATCGACTCCGCCACATGCCGTGCTCCACCTTCCGGCAGAGACCACTGGTACAGTACATGTTTGTGGTTCCCCTTTTCAGGCTTGAAGGCTGCATAAAGGGTTTCTCTGAAACCGACAAATTAGCCTCTAAAGCTTCTCTGATCTTGGACATACCCGTTGAATTTGACCATGCTACACTCCCCGCCTATGTGGTCGTCTGACTGACTCAATCTGCCCTGTTCGACCAGCTTCCAAGGCGGTACATCTTGATCTTCGAAAATCTTCACTCCCGGCACGCATCGGTACAGCGCGATCTCGGAACCGATACCGACCACGAAAAGAACGCCATACTTGAGGAAGTCCCGTTTGAGGAAGGAGATTCCGCCAGTGAATTCTGAGTCCTGCGTGGGAAGCTCTCCGGATGAGCCGAAGGTAAATCTGGGGATCCGATGATCGCCCTCGACGCTGATTGACGCGATAGGGTGACCATTGAGCGAGAAGAGGTACAGATAACGTCGAGTAGCGAGAACGATATGACCCTGAGCGCCTCATCAGATACTTCTCGAAAGAAGAGGTTCCACCTTACGTCCGCATCATTCACCGCACAAAATTTGATTGGGTGATCCAATCTGGGCGTTTGTAATGTTCGGGTGTATCGTAGGCGGTTCACGTCCCACAGTATCGCTGAGCCGTCCTATCAATCTGGTGAGCGAATAATTGTACAGGATAAGCAAAATTTCATACCTCTGATCCGCTGACGAGCAAACTCCATCCTGGGCTTGAGCCGAGACATGTCACTGGACGCGTGTGGCCACGTAGTGTACCCTCTCTCTGCCACGAGACATCGCCTCGGCGGTTACCTGAGCCTTTGATCGAGAGACGCCATGCTGTAAGAACGCCTTGCGATGAGACTGTGACGAGCGATTTCGGGGCAGCGAAGATGGCATGGGTCACAGAAAGGCCTTCAACCAGGTGAACAAGCTGAGGGAATTAGCAAGGGCAACAATCATTACTTGATTAAATGAGATTCACTCACACGAGGGGCAGAATCTTGGAAGTAAAGCCGCAAGGATCCGTCTGTGAAGCCAAACTGTACAGAGAGCTGGGTACCCGGGACAATCAGGCGATGTCTTTGCTGTGGCACCGGTTTCGCATCCGCATTAGCCGGATCGAGAACATCGTCGATCGGGGTTGTAGTCTCAATGATAGGCACGATGCTTCGGAAGAGCAATTGCCATTGCTCAGCGACACCGAAGCGGACGCCGACCGGCAGGGCAGACCGTCCGCTAAGGTAGCGATGAGGGTGAGCTGATTTGAAGATCTGCAAAGGGGTCTGGCCGAAGTTGTGGATGATAGCGGTCGATGCGGCCTTCTCGCCTTCATCTTGCATACTTTCTAGGTCCACTGCGCCGCGGTATGATAGAGGATGGAAGCAGTTGAAGGAGGCTGGGTCAAGCTGCTTCGACCCGAAGGTGAGGTCGATCCAGTAAGGTAAGCGATGAGAGACGTAGTCGGATTCGAGGGCTTCTCGGAAACGGTGGACAAAGAGAAGCGGGTCGCCCAGAGACCAAGGCGGCAAGGCGACGTCGTCTACAGAATCACCGGAGACTTGCTTTCTGCCGAAGTCATGCCGGTTCTGTAGATAGATTGAGCTTCTTGAGCTGCATCTTTCCACAAGAGCTTGACTTACGGTATTGACCAGGAAGGCGGGCGAGTAGTAAAACTCCGGGATAAGCTCTCGGACGTCACCGCGGTTGTCGGCGGAGGCCGAATCCCAAGCTCGGGGAATGCTGGAGAATAGTCGATCGGCTAGGTCGAAATTACCACCCTGAGCCATAATGAGCAAAATCGAGCTTCCTTCGGATACTCACCTGCAAAGCCAGGAAGATCTCGGTGAAGGGCGACAACCGGATCATATAGCCGCACACGATCATGGAGGAGCTATAGTGCGTCCCATAATGACTGTATCATGGTCAGCCGTCGGACCTCCAGGTCCGGCTGTACGCAGAGACGCTTCGACTGACAATGGCTTCTCACCCACACCCTCTGTTGCCGAATATCTCTCCTCGGCAGCCTCCCGTCTAGCAGTAGTCAACGCTCCCATCGGCATACTCAAGTCTCGGAAAGTTGTGGGTTGCTCGAAATCGAGATTGAGGGATGTATAATCTGCCAATACCCAAGGGAAGACCGGGTATTGCGTGACGTCTGCTATTGTCAGCTGTTTACTTCCGTTCTCAATAATGCGTCCCACCGTTGGGCGTGCGATTCGCATGCTGGTTGAGCAGTTGCAAGTATGCGAACTGACGAAACTCGTCAGTCGGTGTCGAGAAGCTGGAAAGACTCGCTCACATTGCTGATCTCCCGAGCTTGCCACTTCCTCGTCATGGCTTCGAGCTGCTGCTCCGCCTTGTCAATCGCCCTATGGACGGTATCAAGCACGAAATTGCCGATGACCGATCGGGAGATGGCGTCACGCTGCTCGTCCTTATTCGACAGCTTCTGCACAACGGCTTGCCGTTCGCGCTTGTCCTTGAAGACAATCAGGAAGTTACGCTTGTCGGAGAAATACAGCTCGAGTCTTCACCAGATTAATTTCCGTCTTCTTGAAGGTGTGAGAAGCTTACGCGACATCCCGAAACAGGAAGGCCCGCTTATTGCTCTCGACAACCTCATTGTATAGCCTTCGCCACTTTAGCTGTGAGGGACTGTAGGGACTAAGATCATCCTCACCATCGATAACTCTGCTGATCTGTCCCGTCAAGCTCGACCAGAGTCCCGGACGGGATTGTCAAGACATCTTTAGGCGCATCCTTGGCGTCAATGACCTCGCCATCGACGGTCTGCAGCAGGCCGTCGACGAGATACAGATTCTTCCGCCCCAAAATGAGGAGACCTGGACATGCGTCGACTCCAACGATGCGCACGATATTGTGGGCTTCCTCAACGACGTCACCGGCTTGAAGTGTCTTGGCTATCCGTCGCATCTTGTCGTCCTTGTTCTCCTCGACCTCCACGAAAGACTCGCCATCGAGCCGGCTCTCTGTGTCGGGACTGGTAGGCAGAATCGCCGAAGCGCTTGGGTCTACCAGCGGTGGAGCTTCGGCTGCCCTCATCAGCTTGAATCCACTGAAGAGGGGGTTACCTTCCTCAGCAATAGGCGCGGCTTGGCCTAATGCAAGTGCGAATGGATCCTCCCACGGTGCCACGTTGATGCGAGAGACAGCGGAAGATAGCTCGTCAACCGATGGAATGGCGTCTCGCAGCTTGTGTCGGGTTCTGGCCATGCCCTGTTCCGGCACAGCGTTTATCCGCTCCAGCCTAGATCTGTCCTCTGTGAGAACGAGCTCCTGTCAATCAAGCGCAGCGCACCTCATGCGGAGGGGCCCTTCGCTGCCGTCTAATCGCCATGTCACCGGACCTCCGTAGTCCGGCCATAATCCGTTCTCAGCCCGCAGTGCGGCAGCCTGCTTGGGCCAGTCTGACTGTGACAGTCGAAGCCAATGTTCTTTCCTGCGAAAGAGGTCTGTCAGTTGGCGTCCAGACGAATGCCAATCGACTTGCCGTTCGAGGGTCATCTTGGCGTGACTTTGGAAGTCCTGCGCTCTGATTAGCATATTCGGAAAAGAAGAGAAAGGAGACTTGCAGTTCGGATGATGATCAGCTTCCAAGCGCTATTCTTATCCTTTCCGCCTTCCAGTACTGATTCGCCGGTAAGAACTCGCTTCAGGGGAATGCGCTTCTCCTGAATCGATCTGGATCGAGCATGGGTGAAGCCGCCAGCTTCCGCTGACGGTCGACGTCGAACGGTAGGTGAAGACGGCATGAGTGAAGTCGGCGATGTGCTGAAGCGACTTGTGAAAGATCCGAAGTATGGCGACAAAGGCTTGGGCGAGGCCGGTGACATGGCAAATGAACCTCCTTGTAAGTTCGGCGATGAGGTCGATGCCCGCAATTGTTCACGAATGAGTTTCATCTACAGACTGCTCAGCTTGCTTCAGTGCTGAGGTGGAGAGGAAGGCATACTTGATTGACAAGGGTAGATGTAAACCTTCCGAGATCGATAAGTGCTTCCAGCCATTGGGCAGCGGCCAGACGCTGCGATCGGAGACCGTCTGATTTTGAAGAGGACGCGGATACAGCGGCGTAGTCGGCAATACCTGGGAGCAAGTCTTCTACCCGACGTGTAGTAATGGTTTGTCGGAAAGCCGATGATGCTCGATAGACGGCGGTGATCTCCTTCAATAGGTCATCGAGTCGTGAATCGTCATTCGGAAGGTTGGAAGCTGTTCAAGGGTCAATTCGCTCTCGATCCAGGACATGCACTCACTAGTGATAATTGGTGACATCGCGACTGAGCGGATGGAAGTGACCGTCCCCGATCGCGTTCGAGCGTGCGAGTGACGGCTTCCACCTTCCTCGTCTTCACTGGCTGCTTGAAGGAGGAAGTCGAGCGCAGCCAAGAGGCAGGAGGACAGCGATCCGCAGAGCAAGCTCTTCCCATCACCCGAGGGACCGAGGAGCATCCGGAAAATCAGGGTCTGAATATCGCTCCTCCACATCGGGCCAAGTGTTCTTGCAAGGAGTGCAAATCCTCCCTCTGTCTCGAAGGACCGCTGGAAGTTGTCGAGACCGGAGGTGACAAGGCAATGTTCGAGGATATGGAGACTGGGATTGATGACGTAGTATGCGGTATGACTGGAAATGAAGACAACAAGCAGGCGATGCAATGCAATAGACTTATACAGTTTGATGAGGCGAGGCGGGTCTTGTAGGAGCTCAGCGACCATGGCTAGAATGAGGGATGCCGGAGTCTGAGATGGTGGAGGATCATTTGCTGGTGTCATAGCGAAAGACAAATTGTCTAGTAAAGTGATCAGCGTGTCTTCGTCCAGGAGTACAAAGGCCTACTTTGACACAGCGAGGAGACTAGATATGAGAATACCGGTTTTACGCTGTCTTGAGCGCTCCATCGGGCAATCAGAGCCAGCCGAAGCGTATCTTTAGATTGTATCAGCGTAATCCGCCTTGCGTGGGGCAATTCTCTTCACCGACTACGACAGGCACGACGTTGGGATCGAAAAGATCCGATCGCAACGCGTATAGCAGCTTCTTCACCATTCCCGACTTCTGGAAAGTCCGCCGCACGTTATATCGAGCATGTTTGGATGACCAAAGAAGGTATTCGAAGTGCTGCAGATACAACGAGGTGACGCCGAGAGGACCGAAGGCCCAAAGCTCGATCTCTAGGCCCAGCGCACGGTAAGCTACGGGATTGTGGACCGTAGCCGTACTGTGAAAGTCATTCAGCCTGGCTCGACTGTTTGAGGTTGGAACGAACTTTGGTCTATCCATATGGATCCCAAGCATAGAGAGGATGATCTTCGTACAAGTCACGTCCATCAGGCTCGGCATCTTTGGCCGAAGAATTGCTGCGAGTAGCTCGAAACCGCCTGGTATGGGTCAGATCGTGCCTGCAACCTGTAAGACAAGACCTGCGGATCCTTTCCATCTCTTCGCTAGCTTTCCAGCTGTCTTTTATCAGATCCCTTAGAATGTTGAGTGCCGCTGCAAGCTCGTTGGAGGTCTGCGCCAGATCGATCATCTTCAGGATGACTGCTCCTCCTCCGACGGCCGATGCAGATTCATCCAGGTTGCGTGATGAATGGGGAAAGACTTTTCCGACTAGCCGAGCGGTACCATAACGCAACTGCCTCGCTCTGAACGGGTGTGGCACAACGGCATTGACGCATACATCGTCTGGAAGTATGTCATTGGCGCATAGGGAGATCAGAATTGATTCTTCCGGAATGGCTTGGCCTGATCGGATAGCTCGAGCGAGTGGCGAGTTTGTTGAGACGGCGAGAGATCTCTTGTCTGATGCCTGCTGGGCTAGCGAGCTGAGGTAGATGTTTATCGATGTGGCTCCCTCATCTCCCTTTCAGTCATCGCCCACACGGAATTCACCCACAAGTCAGGAACTTCCCAAGCGCCTCTTGCATATTGCCATAATATTGTGGACCCTAAAACATAGTCAGTATCTGGGGCCAAATGCATTCTGGGAAGCTTACCAGGTGATGCATGAGCAGGACGACATCCTCCAAAACCGCCTCCTCAAGTAAAAGTGTTCTACCCAGCATCCACTCGTTGTCCTCCTCCCGACCAGTTGAGTCTGTCCTTTGTTTTGGCTTCCGCTCGTCAGGTACACCTCGGAACGCTCGACCAAAGCTGATCCGAATGGCGTCCGGTGGAATCGTTGGCCGGGCAAGCAGCTGGGGCGGAGCTGCAGGCGCGCTAGGCGGAGTCGCAACCGGAAAGTTTATGCGCATAAAGCCAACTCGTGAGCCATTGATGAAGATCCTCACTTCTCCATCATCGGAAGCCTTCAGCTTTCGGCAGCCGACAGCGAAGTGAACCCATTGATGGTGTGGTATCAACGCGTCAGGCGCACCGCAGACCTGTTCTTCGAACGGAGACTCTTCGGCTGGAGTGGATGGTGTCGAGGTATTTGAACGATGAGCCGAGCTGAGCAGGCCGATCTGCGAATTCTCGAGGATACGGATCTGGAGAAGGGGTAGAGGATTCTCGGGCTGCGAGAGATGTAGAAGTATGATAGGACGGTTGAGCTTGATTATGTAAATCCAGCACTGTCGAAGTCGTCAGACCACGTACGGGACGTATAATTTGAAGCTACTGACCGAGAAATGAAATCCCTTTTGCGGCGGGGCCCAGGGTCGACCCATTTCCGCCAGCTCCAAACCGCCCTCATCATCTCCCTCGCCGCCCCGAAAGACAAAAGCGGGTGGCCATCGTGCCTTCATTGCATGCCGGATTATATCTAGCACTTCGGTATTGAGCCGCTCAATATCGATTCCGGACGGGGAGGCTTGTGTAGATATGGTGAGGTGTGGGACCTTTTGACGTTTTCGAGGAGGACGAAGCATGTCATCCTTCTCCTCGGACGACGCTGGAAGCGGATCAGAGCTACCCTCGCCGTTCCCACTGACGGGTTGTCCGTTTGAAACCGCTCGACTTGCTATCGAGGACTGTTTCACAAGGCTAAATAATCGCCAAGTTACCGTCTGCGTCACACCCGCTTCAAGCATCCGGCGGAGTAGTGCTAAGTAAGCCGCTCGTAAAGTCGGCGACGGGTCCTTCCATTCCAATTCCTCATGTTCGTCCTCTCCTTCTTCCAGGATATGCCAATCGTCCCTGGGCGGAAATGTCACCTCGTATTTCCTCTTCGGCTCGATCTCGTACAGCCTGGTCGTCAGGAACTCCAGGATCTGCGGAAGATGGGTGCTGATGAGGAAAAGGTTGGCGGTGGATGCTCGCGCTGCGGTGAGGATGATTCGGAAGGTAATCTCGACCATCTTTTCCCGCTCCAAGGTATCCCTCTCATAGTGACCGCAAGAGCAGGCCTCATCTTGTCGCGGAGAAGCCTTTGCTTTGCCCTTGACCGACGGCTTGTCGAAGCCCCATAAGTATGCCCAAAGAAGCGGTAGCGCTTGTCGCCAGTGCAGGACTAGCTCGCCCAGCTTTCCTTCGAGATTCGAATCTTCATCCGAGCAGCTCGATACGGATTCGAATAGCGAGAGAATGCTGTAATTGTCGAAGATGTGCGCGAGCAGATGGGCGAGAATCTGCGCATTCGGTGGATGATTCGAGATGGACTTATCCGCCGTTTGTGCAGAAGTCGAAGACGCGGAGGATGAAAGAGGCCTGGGCGAAGGGCCTAGTCGACGGAGGATGGGAAGAAGTGCCATATAGCCCACGTTCCACTGCTCCCTAATCAGCCAGACCTTAGCCTAAGGGTGGAGGCAACTCACCTCGAAATGGACATCGCTCTCCCTGTCACCCATGGCCCAAGCAAGCACCTCGAAAGCGAGTCTCACACCCTCCATCCTCTGTACCTCCATGACCTGTGCTTCCTCGTCCTGTGTCTCATTGGTAGTAGGCTTCCATGAAAGCCCAGTCCGCATGGCTGCGAGGAGAATCTCGAAGCCTCGGTGTCGACGGAAAGCTCGACGAGAGAGGTAATGTCCAGGTACGGAGTGGAGCCGAGATAAGGTCTTGCCCAAATGAATTGCGATGCTATGCGCTTGCGAGAAGGACCTACCTCGACGTATGTCATCAACCCCCCATCTCCCTGCCCAGCTGCTTCCAGCGCCTTGAGCAGCTCCACAGTCTTGACGGCATCCTCATCCGTCTCCACCGTCTCCTCCTCCTTCACAGGCTCCAGCTGCTTGGCCACCGAAGCCCGTCTAGCACTAACAGTCTCCGAGGAGACGCTTGCGGTCGGCAGACCAGGTCGAGGGGACCTAATCCTCTGACGAGCTGCGTACGGCTGATGAAGTGGGTGGGTAGGAGCATTGCCGGATCCTGGAGCGGGGCGACTGAGAGGTTCAGGTGCACGGGTAAGGTCTTTGAGCAGCTTGAACATCCTGAGGATGGCGAGAGGAAGGGAACAGGATGTTCGCTACCTCCTTAGCGTCAACGCCGAAACCGCTCGGGGTTATGAGCAGGACGCCAGCACCCAAAATTGAGAGGTCATCTAGAAGGAGACAATGCACAGTCGGTTGGAGAATCGTAAGCGATGGACATGGATGACTGGTCCGGGGACTCCATAACTCACAAGAGTTTGCGCTAAAACTGGTGCCGTCCGGCTGTTCCTCCCGGTCGATCAACGAGCACTCAAACACAATCCGCAGATGCAGCAACCAACAAACGGTGCGCGAACCTGCATCTAAACATTCTAGGATGCAATCATCAAAATCAACGAAAGGACCATTTGCTGATTTCTTTTTCACCGCTAGACGTCTGGGAGGGAAGTATATTTTTAGCTTAGACGAATACCCTAACCGCCCCGACAACAATGCCAACAGCTCCAGCAGCAGCGGTCCAGACCATACCGTGAGGCAGGGCTGCGCTCAGCTCTCCAGCGCCAGCAGCCGCCGCCGACGATCTAATACGCCATCCTCAGCGATGCTCTCAAACCTAGAATCCGACTCACGCAGCGGACGCAGCGCTCGTAGCGGCTCTAGTAGCACTACTAGCCACCATCGAAGCCGAAGCCGCCGCACTCGAACCGGCAGCACTGTCGCCCGCGCTAGACGCCGAAGCCGCGACGCTCGAACCCGCACTTGATGCCGAAGCAGCGACGTTCGACGCGCTAGATACGATGCTGGACGCACTCGTCGCGACGCCGGAGACTGAACTGGCGAGACTTCCCGCCAAGCTGGTGGCTGGCGCTGCGGCACTCCCGACTGCGCCGGTGGCAGACCCGACTCCATTTGCTACGCTACCAGCGCCTGAGGCTCCGGCTGCCGCCCCGGACCCGGCTCCACCACTACCGGCATCTGACCAATCGATCAGCTCGGAAGTCAAATGATGAATGCGGGATTACTTTGACGGATACCAAGGGTTCGCCCAGCAGGAGCAGGGGTAGGTTGTCCCGGGTTTGCGAGGGCCGAAACCGCGAGGAGGGGAAGAAGAGCGATGGCGTTAAACTTCATTCTGGATATTCGATTTTGATACAGATGCACAGAATGTGGTTGTGGGTATGGTTATATCCGCTCGAGTGAAAAGAATCGTTATGCTACAGAATTACAGCAGCGCGTCATAACGAATCCAGGCACATATCCCAATGAGACGATCGAAAGGCGCCGCGTTGCAAAGAAACTCCACATGCCGTCACCCGGAGAAAACTGGCCGTGATAGCGAGCACGGGGTCAATTTCCCTGAAGGTTGTGGAAATTTGCACACCTGTGCGCACGCGCCAGCGTCTTCATCAAGAGTCGAAATATTTGTCTTGAACAAATCCTCTTGGTCGAGCAGTCTACGACATTCAACGCGATTGGATGTTGACATCTGCGGGGCGGTTTATATTTCCTGGAAGCACAAGTCGGTTCGAGACCATTGCATGAAAGTCGCAGCATCACATGAATTTTACACCATCGTCATCCTCATCTTCGCTCTACTCACTATGGCTCATCCTTCACTTCGGTCTCACCACCTCAGCTTCCATTCTCAATTCATCTCCACTGTGCTCATAATCTCCCAGACCACCCCAAACCATGGCCAAGAACAAAGATCGCAGCTGAAAGGCGCCATTGCGCGTCCGTGTGACCACTTTCCAGTGATGGCCATCAAGGTCGGATCTGTTGGAAGGCTCGGTTCGGGTCTTGGAGAATGCGGGTAGTTGAAGTCTTCATTCCACTAAATGACGCTAAATGATCTATGTTTATGCATTCACAATTTACAACAGGATCGGCGCAAGCTTCTGGAGTTCCAGTTTGATGCGAGAACGCAATGGAATCAGGGGATCTCAAGTCTTCTTCAACATGCTGCCACTGGGCGGACGAGTAATGGCCGACCCCAGATTTGACATGGGTTTGCAGTTATTCGAAGCCACACAATGCGAAGTGATTTTGCGAGGAATCTCAGGGTCCACAACAGCTTCAAGATGAAGTTACAGGGCTGGATCCTCTCGTATAAGTAACGATCCGTTGAGCCGAATCGATGAAACAGCTGTGTACACCGTCATAAACCTCTCGACTGGCTAACAATTGTTCAACCGCAGCAAGAGCAAATTCGAGCTATGGAAATTGTATCTCCCTTTCAGCCGTTCGATGCTTGCTGGGTCGTTGTGTAGTCCGTCGAAGTATGTCTGGCCGAGCTGTAGGGAAGCCACCTGCGATTAGCCGGAGCCACCGGCAGGACGGGTGACGAACCAAGGCATCGGATTTCCGATACCCTTCCATCAGGTCGAAGAACCCCATTCGGCGTTTCTCGAAACTGCGTTCCATCAGTCCCAAGTCATATAATCAAATGCGAAGACAGACTATTGCTGCTCCACTGGATCAGTGGTCAGTCGAATCCTACCGTTCCATATGGCAGGCTTACTTATACGCACAGCACGAGGATCTGGTCATCACAAGGACATCAGCCAAAATCGCAGGTCTGCCGCAAGATGACTCACGCATCTCTCCCAATTCGTCGACGTATACTGTTCAAGATCAGTAATGCGCGGGAAGAACTAGCTGGACAGACAAGGGGAGGCGAAGAAGTCGTATCTAAGACAAACCTATTAGCATGATGTGCAACAAAGAGCCGTTCCGACGTACATTGCGAACAGCACATCCTCGCTACGACCACCTTGTCAGCACTTCAATATTGACGTGTGCCCAACGATGATCCTCACCAGGTGATACCCATCCTATTCCGCACCCTCACGCTCCATCCCGTCTCCACATGTCCCAGATTTAGCTCCTCGACAATCGGTGATGTCGCAGGTTGACCGCGCTCTTTGATCCCTGTTCACGTTCAACCCCAACCACAACGTAGTTGAGACTGTCAGGCTTACATTCCTGGACAGATCATGTCAGCACCAGCATTCTGCGCATAGTAAAGGGACTAACCGTCTCGGTATCTGTATCACAAGAAGTCCGCCAAGGTTAGCTTTTCACGAATGAGCGGCAGAGCCCTATCGTACCGTCGTAATCAATCCAGATCGCTGCAAACATCGGGTGCTGTGCAGGCCTGTCGGCGAGTCTCAAGGTCACGATACGGAGGCGAACCTCTATGCAGTTCCAAGCCAGATACTTCCCGTACGGCTTCGGATCCCAGGTCCTCAAGTTGAGCAAAGGGTGGATGCGGAGTGGTGAATCGAGTTGGGCAGCTTGGAGGTACGAGAGGACAGGTCCGTAGCCTGGGCGTCTGTGGAGTGTGAGCGGGACCACGGCTTCGCCTTTGCGAGACACTACGGGCGGTTGGAGTCTGGGAGGAATAGAGAGGCTCACGCAGGCTTGAACGGGCCGATGTTGATAGCTAATATAAGACGTCAGAATGGGTGGACATGGTACAAAGGAGTCTTGCTTACCCGGATCACGAGGCGCGCCGGAGGGGATGAGAGCCATCTTGATCGAACGAGGTGAGAGGTAGTGACGAGTACGCGTGACCTGGGTTACGATAACCGAAGTGATAGGTTCAGGAGCAGTAGGGGGTTCGTCAGTGATACATTCGTAAATCCATTGAGGTGGGTTTTCAATCGATAAGAGATGTCGAGAGCTTGGTAACCAGGAAATGTGTGACCAGGAAATGTGTAACCAGGAAATGTGTACTCGCGACGATCTAGCCTGTTGATAACGAAGGACATCGAATATCGGGGGCTACTATCGGTCAAAGGAGGGTCCAAGCGAAGGCCGTAGAAAATCAGTCAACCGATGGACGCTTTCAGGCAGGGAAAGCAATCACGACCGTCTGTGCTGATCACCCGGATTTCCGCTAGGCGTGCCAACCATTGCACTGAACACCCGAAGGCGCAGAGAGGTCAACACGAAAGACCTTCGGCGGCGATAACCGCCTGACGCGTCAACGCGTCTAATCAACTCCTCCCTCCTTCACCCCTCAATAATCCACCTCGAACCACCCAATATGGCCTCCCGGACCTCGACCTACCCCCTCCCGCCCACCACATCTTTCCAACACCTCTCCCACCTCGAAGACTGTATCCGCGACACCGAATCGTGCTCGTCCGCGCTCTCGTCCGGTCTCACCCGCTTACAACCCGGTGTGGCCGACCTCCCTCGATTGACCAAAATATTGTCCAACAAACACGTATGTCCCTCCTCCCTTCCATACCACCATTTCTTCGCTTGCTCGAGGTTGACTCGCGTGGCCGCAGCATTACCTCGTCCTCCCCCACCCAACCATACTAGCCCACAAATCAGCACTATCCACCTCCCTAGCCCCACAGATCGACCAACTCATCACCAAAGCCGAATCCTCCGTCGAAGCCGAGCAAGGCCGAGTCAAACGACTCGAAGAACGGCTGAGCATCCTCCAGTCCGCCCGATTACCGCTCCTTCCTGAAACGAGTTTTCGAGAACACGACACGGAGGAGGAGATTGGAGGTGTAGGGGTCGAGGAGGAGGATGAGGGGAGTAAGTTGGTTGGGTTGGAGATGAAGGAATTGAATCCGGCACAGAGGAGGAAGGTGGTTATGCTAAAGGCGAAGAGGGAGAGGTTGGAGAAGGAACGGGCTAGGTTGGCGGGGTGAGCGAGGAGTTTTGCGGCCTTGTGCAAAGTATCCGGCATGGAAGGATTCACCTCACCGCGGATTTCGCCAGCCTTGAGCGCAGAGGCGAGAGCAGGTGATTTTTATGAAAGACGAGCTTAGGTGTGAGGCAGTGTTGATTCTGGCAGGCCACGCTGAACGCAAAATATATGCATGATCCCGGGCAATGGGGCAAGAGGACATGGATGATGATAATACCAATGGTTGATCGTCAAGATACGTATGTGATTCGTCTCCGTCGGATGCACAGAATAGGATCGTGTTGAGTCGTGATTGAAGCCCATCAAGGGCGTATGCTCCTCCTGCACGGCCTGTCGTCTTCTCCGCGAGACTTTTATCGCCCCCGGAACCCCTCGGCTTCCAGAAAGACCGGGAGGTACGCGCCGTGTCCATGTCCGTGAGCGGTCGAGTTGTCGTCATCGTCGTCCACGTCCATACCGTCGCCGGGACTCATGCTGCCAAGAAGCACCCCAAGTCGAACGCCAGAGTTCGGCGCAGTCACGCCCATCTGTACCGAGGTCATCGAGGGGAAGTCAGGAGTAGATGTTGCCGGCGAGGATGGGAACAGAGCCGGTGCGAGCGGTGGCGCAGGAGGTGGCCAGAGGAGATGAGGCTCGATGCGTTCGACCGTCTTCGTGTTCAGCGTCAACGCCGGACGGACAGGCGTCTCGTACGCATTCTGCCGGGCAGCTTGGGGAGGCGCCACGGGGCGAGTCGGTGTCGCCATGTCCAACCCGCTGCCCGAACCGGAAGGGAAACGCCAATTGTCCTTAGCGAGATGAGACCCGGTGGGGGAGATGTTGTGTCGTCGGCTCGATGGAGTGAGATTCGCTGGCGAATCGAAGCGAGCACATGGCAAGCTGAAGAGGCCATTGCCAATGACCGGACCAGCAATGTCGGCGCTGAAGGTAAGACTGTTTCGGGCCTTGAGCTTGGGACTAGCGCTGCGTCGTCCCGGAGCTATAGGTGATGCCGTGGCGAGGTATAGTGCGGTGTGAGACTCGGAAAGGGACGACTGATGGAGACCCCTGAGGCTTGAAGGTCGTTGCTGCGCGAATGCTGGAGATGGATTTGGATGCGACAGTTCCGAGCGGTGGCCTCGGATTGGCGCACCAGGCGCCTGGGAATTGACGGACCGATTTTCCACGCACATGGGCGACGGTGTCCGCGGAGGCTTGTGGAAGGTAGTGGTGAAGAGTCCGGGCGGAGCATCTCCGTCTTGGTCATCGACCATGAAGCCTTTCTCCATCTGGATGATTTCCTCGAGAACATCCCGCATATCCTTGCCCATCCCGAAAGACCCGAGCTGCTTCTTCCTTTTGCCAGACGAGCTGCCTCCCCGTCGATGGCGCTTGTGAGCTGAAGGATGAGGATTGAACGATCTTTCCGTCTCGTCATTGGCGAGCCACTCCTCGTCATCGTCCTCCAGGATCACCGCATCCACGTTGACTCCGCCGCCGAACCCCCTTCTGCTGGAAGAAGCCGATACGGAACTCGCCGAGCTTGGATTTCGGGACAAGTTGCCGCTGCTCCAAGCTGAGATTAAGGACGTGACTGAGCTGGCCACAGATACATTGCGGCTGTGTCCACCGCCACCAATGAGTTCCGGTACATTGCGAGATGCCGATGAAGACGTTGAGACGACGCTCGCATCCGCTCGGCGACGTTTGCGCTCCTCCTTCCTCTCTTCCCGTCTAAGATCGGCTCGAGCTAACCGGCGATAATGTGAAGCATTCCACTCTCCGTCGCTATTGACGGACGCCGTGCTGGCCGTGGCACATGTGGAGGAGGTCGACGGGTTCCGTGAGAGGGATGAGGAGATGGACGACGCGAGTGATGGTGGTTGTCGGTAGGAGCTGGGTGGTGCGAATGATGGTTCCGGAGCAGACTTGTAGCACAATGATGAGAAGGCATCGGACCGAGCACAAGCTGGGTCACGCCATCAGCGATGCTATTTAGAAATCACGGGGCATGTAGCAATCACCAATACTGCAGTAGATCCCACCATCAACGCCAATCACCTCACGACCGCAGAAACAACGACCGGCTGCGAGGGGACTGGGTGAAGCAGACGAGAGGTCGGAATCGCTCATCCCGGAGTCCTCGCCGGACCTCGATTTGCCTGGATGGCGTTGTGGAAGATTCGGGTGTGCGGATCCGAGAGCACTAGTCTGAAATGGATATGGGTGGCGGTTGTGCGGATGATCGGGATGGAAGACGGGTGGTCCAGGATGTTTGGGCATCGAATGACCTTGGATGGAGGGGATTTGTAATGTTGACCGAGGATTGAGCCTGCACAGCAGGTCGCCGATGCGAGAGTCCCCGTATGCGAGAGTGGTACGCCTTGTTGTGGGCGGTGTGGTGTGGTACGATCGTGAAGATGAAGTGATTGATGACCAAGAGCAATGAAACGAAATGATGGCGGCCTAGGTTAGATGTAACGGATGTAACGACTAGATCCGATTTCTCGATCACGGGTCGGAGGAAGATGTTTACGCAGCTACCATGATCTCCATACCTTGTGGCTACGAGGTAAACAAGATGTCGAAGCCACGTAATCGATTGCGGCCACGAGGCTACCTCGGAGACGAGCAAAGAAACGTCCAAAGCCTCTCGGATTGATTTCTACGACGCGTCGTTCAGGGGCCATTGAAATTACTCCCTTTTCGACAAACTTAGACGTGGCGCTGTACGACGCGTCTCGCTTTGGTGTGCTAACTTACCTACCTTCCACACACGATGATCACAGCCCACATTCACTGAGTTGCGAAAACGCGGAAAGACGTGTGCATCATCTTGGCAGTAGAGAAGCGTTAAAATGCAGAAGTCATTTACATGGACTGATCTGAGTTGTCCTCATCTTCTCCGCCGATCCGATCAGCGTGTCGTTCAAGCTGGAAGCAGTCAAAGCATCTTCACAGATTGGAGATCGAGCAAAGATAACATCATGCCTTCCACATCTGAATTTTATCAGCTGGATATCGTGGACCCGCATGAAGCCGCCGATAGATTTTCAATTCCCCAGACAAAAGCCCTTCGACATTGCCCTGTGAATCACGTGATTTCGGCCTTGAGCGGTCCGAGCTGACCTTGTGACGTCCTCTCCCCGTCGGTCCCACAGAATTCGAATCCCCGCCAATACTCACTTTTGCGCTCTCATCTCTTGCGCGACCCGGGAGTACGGCAGCGAGGCAAGCAGGCTTTAACGACCAGTCGTAGAAGCCCCTCATCGGTCAGCAACAGCGAGGATCCTTTGAACCCGCCAAATATATCGCTGTCGGGTTCAAGATGGAGCTATACATTCCTCCTCCCTCTTCCTTCCTCCCTCGACTTCCTCCACCTCGACCCGTAGTCCCTGCGGTACCCATCGTCCCGGTTCCTGACCTTCCCGATACGATACATGCACCGGAAGGCGCCTATACACTCAACTCCTCTCTCTTTCCCTCGATCGGCACACCCGCCGCCCCACTTCCCTTCGATAGCCGTCTTGCTGGACCACCTGCGGCATCCTTCATTGGCGGGGTAGGAGGCTTTATTGTCGCACCCGCTCCACCAGGTCAGGCTGGTGGTGGACAGACTGCAATGAGTTTCGGGAGTACGGTGGTGAACGGGCAGACACAGCCAGCTCATCCGGTCCGGATGAGTTGGGTGAATGTATGGTTCCCGCCCAAAGCAGGGGAGAAGGGTATCGGCGGGCTTCTCGGAATGGGTGGTGGGAAAGCAGATTCGCCAGCGGTAGGAGCAGGACAGCCCCAGATGCCAGGATACGAGCCGAGCGTCTCCTCGGATTCAGACTCACCGCCTTCATCCGATAGTCCGGCTTTACCGCCTACACCGCTCGAGGTTCCTCTCTCCTCCCTGCCGCTAGCGACTTCGTCCAAGCGCATGCCATTTACCAAAGGATCGACAGCTCCCAATGCATTGCCTCGACCGAAGAATAATCTGCGCTCCTCAAACTCGACTTTCGTCACTCGTTTACAGGCGCTGGACAGTTTACCGAAGACCATGGCGGAAAAGGGGAAAGGGGGAGGCGAGATGGTGCGGTGGGGATTTTGGAATCTCGGTCGGACATTCGGGTGGGGCGAAGAGGGTGGAAAGATCAAGGTGAGTCGAGCTGGTTATATCAGCTCTCTGCAAACATGCTGAATGTTCTGTAGGAACCCCTTGCACGATTAACCTTCTCACAAGTTCCCACATGCCACGCCGTTTCACAACTCACTGCAAGCCCGGACCGACTGGACATCGTTGTCGGGTTCGCATCCGGGGATATCGTCTGGATAGACTTCCTGCTTGGCCGTTATACCCGGATCAATAAAGGGGTAAGTTCTCTTTCCTGTGTTCCCTCTCCTTATGCTTATAAATCTGGGCAGGGCCTCCTCAACTCCAACATCGTTTCCGCGATTCACTTCGATGCGCGCCAACCCGCTCACTTCATGGCCACTTTCGCCGATGCGACAATCATGCATTTCAATCTCTTCGCCGAAGACCCGTTGATCACCAACGCCACCTCGCCATCCATGCCATGGACAGTATTCTTCGATCGACAGCGCGAGATGCAGGCTCCCGTCACGCCGAATCCCGATCTCACCGCGGTACCGGAGGAAGGGGACGGCGAGATCTACGAGGACTCGCTGATGCTCTGGAAGAACGAGGACTCGGGAGCAGTACCTGATGTTCAGAAGGGGAAGAAGGATGAGAGGAGTCCTTGGGCGGGGAAGAATCCACTTATGGTTTACAAGATAGGGCTCAAGAACCTGACAGGTGAGCTTGCCTCGAGATGCATGGGGTTCATCACTAATGTGTGTCAAGGCACTGCATACTCACCTGACGGCCGTATGCTTGCTGTGGTTTCTGATGATGGGATGCTTCGTCTTGTCGACTTGCAGGAGGAGCGGTGAGTCTATCCATAGCGGTGGATTGTACATTGATGATCTCGCACAGACTGACAGATACCTTTGCTGGCTACTTCGGTGCCCTAAATTGCGTAAGCGTGGAGGTTCAAGCATGTGTGAAACCTCACTGACAGTTGACCACAGGTCGCCTGGTCGCCCGACTCCCGCTTTGTCGCCGTTGGAGGTCAAGACGATCTGATCACCATCGTTTCACCTCGGGAGTCACGGGTGGTCGCCCGCTGCGAGGGCCATTCGGCATTCGTCACGAATATTGCGTTCGATCCAATACGGACTGGAGGATATCGCTTCGGCAGTGTCGGCGAGGACGGGAAGCTCATCCTGGTGAGTGCGACTCCCTTCCGGGATACGTAAGGCTTATCCAGTGACGCAGTGGGACTTTACGGCCGCATCGCTCCATAGACCTAGACATCATCCGCACAAGTCGAATGCATCGCATCACCGGATCGCGGCCGGCTCGACCCTCTCGCTGGCGGGAGCGAGCCGATCTCATCTACCCCTTGACTTCAACACAACCGGCGGACACTTCCATGCTGCTCCCCCTCGGAATGAGGTCCCGCTCCTTCAGCCTGTCCTGGTACGTCATACGGTCAAACTTCATCGCACAAATCAATCGCTTCTCATCGACCTACCCGTTACTCCGTTGAGAGCTGATGAAGTTTCTGGTAGGCTCGAGTCGTTGAAGGCAATCTTATCACAGCCGTCCATTTCTCTCAACAGGCCATCGTCACCGTCTCACGTGCAGCGCTCATCAAGTTCTGGGAGAGACCGCCTAGAGGGGGACAAACTGTCAATCGGGAAAGGGGCCAACGGATCCGAGAAGGCCGGGCCAAGGAACGGGATATGCGGAATCTTCGAGAACGGGAAGTATCGGTAATGGCGTGAAGCTTGAGGGATGTGGAGTACATGTAAGCCTGCGAGATGCAGGGTATATAGCGGAAGATGGGTTGGGAGACTTATACTAACCCTATAGGTTGATGAGACTCAGTCAAGATGATGACAATGTCGAGGCATTTGAGTCGCACTGATAATTCGATGACCCTGGTGCGCCTTTGCCTGCTTTTCGAGTATGCGCCTACTCCTTTGTTCTTCATCCCCTCCAAAGGACGATAGAGGCATTATCTCAATTCCACCCTCCAACCTCCTTTCTTTCTGGCTGAATCGTCTTCATCGCAAGGGCGACTGACCACTGAACTCTCCTTAATCTGCTTCACCATGATCATCCGAGATGACAGCTCAGCCTCACAGAAAACCGACTCAAATACACCTAACTCGGACAAAGACTGGTTCTCTCAGCACTCCAGTATGTCTCCTGCTTGCCTCACGGTGCTTGCACCATTCCGTGGAGCGGCAGACTAGTGACTAGCTGATGTCGTCTCTTCAGCACCCTTTTACATCGCCTTCTCCGCGATCCTCGCCCTCATCACCATCACCTGCCTGTTTCTGCTCTACCGTGGTCCCCACCGTACTTGCACCCCTTTCAAGTCAAGTTGTCGGCAGCGAGGACGACCTAGTGCACGTCTGAGCAAAAACCATGGCGCGACTTGGGGAGGCGACGGCGTGGATCTTGCACCACTCAGGACACCGCCGAAGAACCCGAGCGATACGCGAGGACAGTCGAGCTTCCCCTGTGGGATTCCAGGCAAGGCGCACAGGGTGGACAAGGGCTTGACGGTTTCCTCCTTTGGTCAGCCGTGGCCCGCTTCCGTTGTCGAGTCTCCTGGATATGGCGATCCGCACTCATCAAGCGAGGTTCGTCGTGCGTCCCGCCCAACGGCGAAGACCTCTCTTTCAACCTACGATCCCCTCATCGCTGCCCCTCAGCCTGCTGTACAGCTAGATCGCCTACCGTCTGCCCCATCGCCGACAAGCGGAAGTCTCACAAAGAGGACAACACTGAACCCACCTCGCGCCAGAACTACATCCCCCGCGAGGTCCAGTCCACTCCGCCAGAGTGACACTCCAGCAGCAGAGGTGGCGGAGGCGAAAGCTTGGAGACGAATGACGACTAGACTGGCAGTGGGTGGTGAATCAGGCCATTCCGACCTGCCCGTTGGACAAGCTGTTTGACGAGTGTGGCATCGCCTATTGTCCGAAATGTGCCTGCCGATCATTCCTCCGACTGTCACATCACTCAACACGCCAACGCCCGTCATCGTTCTCATCGACTTTGAACCCGATTCACCACGTCTTTCTCCTTCCCCACTCCCACTCCCACCCTTTTCTACTTACCTTCGTGCGATCCGCCTCCAAGCGCTCGACGCCATGCAGCAATACTACAGCAATCCGGCGATGGGAGGCGGGATGGATCCGAGGATGATGGGGATGCAGGGGATGATGCAGCCTGGGATGATGGGGATGCAGCCTGGTATGGGACACATGGGGGGGATGGGCTCTGGGATGGGCGTGGGACAGCCCGGGATGATGGGTGGGTTGGGTGGGATGGGGTATGGTCAGGCTTATAAGCAGCTTGTATGTCCCTCACTGCCCGGATTTGGTGGTGAAAACCCGCTGACGGGGTGATGAAGGGGTATGATTATCAGCTGCCTGCGCTCGGGTATACTCCTGATGCCTCGTGGGGAGCGTGGGATCTAGTAAGCGTACCAGCTTTCCAATTTCGACAGCCCTGAAATCGGACGAAATAGGCAAATGCGAGGTATTCTGGCGGTCGGCTTGAACGGCCATTCTTCGACAACATCGTGTGTCCCCTTCATCCTCTCGTGTACCCTCGAGATATGATCGATCTAATACCTTATGGCTAGTCCAGCTGACATCGACTTCAGATATCCTCACTCTCCGGCTTCTTCGCCAGCCGTCATCTTTCGGAGCATGCCGCCCGAGAAGCTCATCGACGTGTTTACCATCATAACGAGGGCGAGGATGCTGGGATGAAAACCTTTGGCGGGGCCGCGGCGTACCAAGCTTTTCTGTAAGTTCGGTGCAGTCTGCCTGCAATATCGGCTAAGCGTTGGCTCAGCATCTGGGACAGGGACCATCATTATGCTTATCACTCGTTCCCGACGCAGGAGAACCGGGAGAGGCTTGTTGGATTGGCGGTCGCGGAACGTGAGTCCAGCCAGGGATCGCCGCTGCCACCTGCATTCAGCTGTCGCTTCGGCATCCGAGGGCTGACGAGTGTTGCAGTGTTCGCCCTGTGGGATCGTATTCCGCCGCGCAGCTCTCGAGCCAACGTGGAAGAGGCGTCGCAATATGCTGCGGCGACAGCGAAGTACCTGTTCGACAGGGTGAGAGGCAGCGAGACTGAATGTGATGAAGTCTACTGACGATGAGGTTCTGTGGTCGCAGCACTATAACCTGACCGAAGGCCATTCCCACGAACGCCATCGTGCTCGGTTCGACGACGACTCTGGCGACGAGAGCGAGGGCAGGAGGATGAGATACCGCAACGGGTATAACCGTATGCCTATGGTTCGAAGGCATGTCAGCTGCTGATCGAGTGCAGAGCAAATCATGGGCGGCGGCGTGATGGGCGGACAGAGTATGCTGCCTGGTCAGGGTATGATGGGGGCAGGTATGGGTATGGCTGCCCCAGGGTACGGTGCGATGGGCATGCCTGGAGCGATGCAGGGCGGGATGATGGGGCCTGGGATGATGGGGCCTGGGATGATGGGCGGTGGCATGATGCCGGGAATGGGCAGTGGCATGATGGGCATGGGTCAGCAGCCAATGGCAATGGGAGGCATGGGGATGGGCGGAATGGGTATGGGGATGCCGATGGGAGGGCAGGGGTACATGGGCGAAGCTCAAGCGGGACCGGTGAGTCGTGCCTCTGAGCTTCAATGAGCAATCGGGGACTGACATGTGCAGGGTATGCACCCGTACACCTATGGCGGTCAGTCAGGCGTGGCATACGGGAATCTGCCGATCGATCAGATGGGGAAGCCGACGTATCCCGGTGGGCAGGGGAGACCTTGGTTCGGATATGAACAGCCGAGGTATTGAGCGAACAAGGAAGTTGAACAGAGGGACACAGGGTCAGTCGGTACATGATGGACGTTTCTTCCTGTTAGTATTGCTCCGCGACTTGATGAATATTGATGTCATCACGCTCGCAACGGCTCAAGCAGTACTCGGATATATCAGTGGCCAGGCTGATCCTTTCAAGGAAGGCAGAAGTCAGTCGCGAAGCATCGATATCCCGTCATTCGTCCTTCAGCGCTCCTTTCTTCTGACGGGAGGCTCAGAACCACATCTCTGCCCCCATCCTTCCCTCCACACCCGGTAAACTACCCCACAGAGCTCTCAATCTCTTCTGTCCCTAAACTCAGCAATCACCACCCGAACCATGGCATTCATCCTCCACCCCCTCCTCTCCACCTACCCCGGTGCCTCCTTCATCCCCAACGGCAACTTCAACGGACCCCACTTGGCCATAGCAAGCGGCGGCAATTCTGCCGGCTACTGGGCCGAGATCCCCTGGGAAGTTTCAGAACCGTTCCAGTGGAGTTTGCCCCCCGCGATCGTTGCTGCTCAGGAGGGGAGGGGGACGGGGATGTATGGGATCACAGGGAAGGGTGGGGCACCGTTCAATTATGGGTGGCCAAAGTATGGCCCGGTAAGTTTGCCTCAGCTCTCTGTCCCTTCCCCAGATGAGATGGGTTTGGAAAGACGCTGACTGAGTGGCAGATGCCGCTGAAACCGGAGTTGGGCGGGTTCGGTGAGTTCGAGCGGGACAGGGGTGATTCGGGATCGATACTGATGGATTTCACGTAGTTGGAAAGCTCAACCCGTACGGAAGGAGTTGGCCTCACGGATACTACAAGACTCTCAACTAACCAGCACCTCGAGATCAGGTTCGTTCGGGTGCAAAGGAATATCTGGGAGCGGAAGGGTTCATTCAGGAGTTCAAGCTCTCTCGTACAAAGATTCGATCTCTCGTGCCTTGCCGAAATCTCCGCGTGCACCATATTGACGGCTTGGACAATGTTGACTGACTCGGATTCCGCATCATTCGTCACCTGTACTGAACGTCTCGAGGCCTGCAGACATGGCCTTTCTACTACTCTCCGTCTCCGTGCTCCCTACCCTCCTCGCCGGACTTCTCATCATCCGTCGCATCTCGCTCTCCCTCACCCCGGTCGAGACGTACAATGGCGTACCCAAACCACCACTTATACCCAGCTGGGTGCCCTTCCTCGGGAATGCGCTTCAAATGGCTAGCGGTGATGGATTTTGGACCAGGGCTGAGTAGGTCTCCCGAAGCTCGAAAGAGGTCGGAACGACGGATCCTGACGGAAGAATGCAGGAAGAAATACGGTCCTGCCTTCCGAATACTCGCCATGGGTCAGACAAGGATCTTCGTGACCACACCAGCTCTGATCAACTTCGTCTACAAAAACACTGAAGCTTTGTGCGTGCTCCTCAATCTTGTCGCAGATCCCCTGCTGATCGGAAACTCCAGTAACTTCCCTTATTGGCGCAAGGTCATTCAGGTCAGCGGGTTTGGCATGCAGCTTGCCACCTCGTTCTCGCCGGTATTCGATGATCGCCTTTTCGCGGAACATCATCGGGTCATGCAGTCCAGTGCGATCGTAGGAGTGACTCAGCGATATCTCAATCTCCTGCAAGGGGGGATCCGCGGACGACTAGATCAGATCCCTCCGGGCGAAAGTGAGGAGGTGAATTTGACGGATCTGGTGCTGGACATCATGGTCAGTCTCCCCGGAAAACGTCAGCTTGTCCTGAGACGAACAGTACACCGCATCCTCGAAAGCTTGGTTCTCCCCGTCCTTCCCATCAGCCTCGACGAAGAACGCCTTCTTCGCCTTCGACAAAGTCTTCCCCCTACTCAATCTCGCCGCGTTGCCCTCCCTACTCCGCTCACCAGCTGCATCCGTCCGAGATAAGCTGTTATCGCAAATCGAGGAATGGTGGAAGACGATCTCGGATGAGGACAAGAAACTACTGTCTCCTTCTAGTGCGCTCTTGCTAGATGCCCAGGAGAGCGAGGGGTGGGGTACGAGGGATCAGGCGTCGTGGCTGATGGCTCTGCTTTGGGCGCTCGAGGCCAACGCCCCGTACGGTGAGTAGTCAACAAGCTGAAAGTACGATCGGACTGACGGATATTAGCTGGACTGTGGACGATCGCAGAAATTCTCCGCCGACCGTCTCTGGCTTCGACTTTGAAAGATGAAGTCACCGAAGCCGTCTCGAAGCTTTCTCCGCCGGCTCTATCCACCCTTCTCCACCTTCCACAACCCGAACTCATCGCCAACCTCCCGCACGTCAACGCAGCTCTGCAAGAAACGCTCCGATATCACACCTCATCTTACTCCATCCGCCTCGTCGAAGCGGACATAAACCTTCCAGCATCCTTATGCGGCAATCAAACGGGTTTCAGCTTAAGAAAGGGGGACGAAATGGTCTGCGTGACTCGGATGTGCCATGTGGACAAAGAGGCAGAATGGGGTCCAGACGCGGATGTTTGGGATGCGGAAAGGTTCCTGGATGGAACGAGGCAAAAGGGGCCGATGATGCCGTACGGCGGAGGGGTGTCCATGGTGAGCAACATGATCACCTAGCGTACAAACAGCTGATCCTGAGACTTCCAGTGTGAAGGTACGCTATCGCTATCTTGACTTCTACCTTGCTGATGCGTTGTAGGTCGCCATTTCGCCGGCACAGAGATTATCGCCTTCATCGCTGCTTTTCTCCACTTGGCTGATGTCGAGATCGTCCCTGGCACAGACACGCTCAAGCCGGACATGCAGAGGATCGGGTTGGCGGTGTTGCATACAAAGGGGAACTTGAAGGTGCAACTGAAGCGCCGAGCGGGAAGGTAGTCGGAGACCATATCTGAAGGTGAAATTTGGGGTTTCGTGTGACTATTTATCCATTCTATCTACTATGAGGGCTACTCTGCTGGGGTGAGCGGGAACGACATTGCCGACGTGCTGCTGACCCCTCTGCTTCCTTGTGACGGGGCTACTGGAGGGCTCAGGAGAGGTTCTCACAGGGCGCTTGGGAATGTCATCTCTGGCCGCCCAGACAGAGTATCTCTGGTAATGTACAACGATGTAGCCGAACGTTGGGATGCCAACAGTAGTGATCAGGCAATCTCTGCCAGTACGCCGCTCTATGCTCCGTAGCACCTTCTTTTCGTGGACCAGAGATAGTACTCAGTCGGGTCATGACGCCTGACAGAAAGCACGAAGATGTTCGAAACAGATAGTCGGTCGACAGCGAAGAGTGCCACTTGTTTTGGCTCAACTCGATATCTCTTCCTGGCCTTCTCCCTCTTGAAGACTGGCACGACCAGGGACAAACGCGAGTGGGAGCCATCGGGCGAAAGTGTCCATTTGATCCTGTATTATACCTGACTCATTGAGGAAAGACGGACTCACACCCATCCTGGAGCTCGACTTTGACCTCATTCCTTCAACTCGAAGCTAATTTATACGCTCGCCTTGCATTCGGGACGAAAGCGATCGTGAAAAGATGTCGCTTCGATCTCCCGCTGCGGGTGACCATCCCGACTGATCGGCCAAGTCCAAAGGACCTTCCTTCGGGACGACACCCGAAACCTGAACCTGACCAAGGAATGATCGCCATCCCCATCCTCATCACGGTTTTCATTACCCGATACCTGATTTTCTCTGACCACCCGCCAGGTCCGAGTTCTCCGGCGCTCCGAGGTGATCCGACCTGAAAGGAGGGTGGGGAATGTCGTGCTTTGATCGGCCATGAGAAAGGTCAGTCGCGGGAATGACGGATGGGGATCTGTATAAGAAGGCCGAAGGGGGATTGGGTCTTGGGTGGGCAACAAGAGGTGTATTGAGGAGCTGATACGAGAGGGAGGTCTTGAGATGCTTGCGCCGTCGATCATGTGAGTCTGACCACTGGCAGTGGACAAGTGGATTGATGAGGGATGTGATAAGCGCCCTGAGCGATACCGTCGCGATCGTTCATATACCCGTCTCGTTGTGTGGTGAGTATACGACCCAGCTGTACTGGACAGTCGGGCGAGCAGCAAGCGAGTCCGAGGAGTTCTTCAACGTGACCTCGAATCGTATCGAGGTGGGTACTCGCTTCCGGCTCCCTTCATCCCAGCCAGAAGATCGATTCATCGTTGAGCGATACTGATCCGTAAACTCAGATCGCCATATTCGCCTCGGTCAACTTGGTGAAGGCTGAGTGGTCAGACATCGAGGACGATCATGTGCGCATCAGTACGACTTGGCGAGTGTTCGAGATCAGCTCGGGCGATGTAGGTGATGCGGGTAACTATGGTGAGCAGCTCCGTTGCTCACTACCAGTCCAAACCACGACTCATCAGGAGTCTCTTCGCAGATTCGCCCCACTTGCGGCACGTCTCCGCTCCCCTAGCACGTGCAGGGATCTCCATCCTCTACCAATCTTCCTACTTCACAGACTACATCCTCGTCAAGGAGTCGGACTTCGCCAAGGCATCATGGGTCTTTGCGAGTCAAGGCTGTTCGTAACGCTCTCACCACTACTCTCACTGATTCGCTGCAGGGCAAGTCGACCCGAGCATCAATGCCCCTCGGTGTCACACATTCCTACCTCCTCCCCCAATCACGCCCACCTTTGATGGCTCCGCGATCAACAATTCATCCCGGCCCCTCGCTCAGCCGATGATCACTGTCCTCCCGTCCCCTCTCGCATGTGTAGGTTTCGCTCGCACCGCCGAACAGCTGGCGGGCGAGCGTATTCGCCAGCTCCTGGTATGGTCGGAACGGATTCTACCGTTCTGGACGAGCACGAGCAACACCTCGACTCTCGCATCCGAATCCGACACCGAGGAGACCAGCCAACGCCCATTTATTAGCTACACCCGAACGGAAGATGGGGCGAGCCTACTTACCGAGATTCGCGTGTTGCGCGCAATGTTCCCGAGCGAAGGCGAAGACGTGGTAGAGCTTCAGTCCGGAGGCGAGCTGGCATGGGACACCGATACCGATCTCGAGGACGATACCGATCTCGAGGACGATCACGACATCAAAGCCTGGGGCGAAGAGGAAGACGAGATACAGGGCATACCCATCACCCCACCGTCAGAGAGCGGTCATACGAAATCAATCTCCTTGCCGGCAACGCCGACCCACTGGACCTGGCGCGGGGACGCCTTCGGTGGGATCCCAGCTCAGTGGTCGAGGAAAAGGGTCAGCTCGATGAGCTTCAACCCGCTCAAGGGAGAGACGATGCCAGAACGGGAGATAGACAAGTCCGGGGGTAGGAAGAGGTGTTTGCAGCTGGATCTAAGGGGAGTTGGGGATAGCGATCAAGGGGAGAATGCTTACCATCTTGGTGAATCTTCTCGAATCTCATAGAATTGCTGTAACACTGACACCGCTTAGACAAGTCCGGCCTCGTCACCTTCTTCTCCGACCTGCTCAACGCCGGCAACGTCCGCATGCTGTACTCGTCCACCTTCCACACCGCCAACATCCTCGTCGAGGCTAGCGACGTAGGACGGGCGAAGCGGCTTTTGGAGGGCCGTTGATCGTTGCCCCGATCCGGGATGGGATCCCTCAACGATGGCGTCGCCTGTTCTTGGAGATGGCACAATGTGGATGTTCGCAATCTCGAGTATCTGATCATGCGGATGGACACGCAGGATCGGAACAAGATGCACATGCATAAGGCGTGAACGTGACAATGCAAGCAACAGGTACTCCACAACATGCACACGGCCTCTTCTCGTCACTACGGTATTCCTCTCCGGTCACGCCTGAGTGTGACCCTGCCCAGACCCCTCTCGGCCAACCCCACTCACGGCCCTGAACCCCATTCGTCGCGCATACTCCACCTCTTCAGTCCTCGTCAATCGATCCCCACCCGACCAGTTCGCACTACTACTCCTCGCCCTGAACTTCCCTTGCCGGACTTTGAACAGCTCTTCCATGGAGATGGGTCGGATCGGACCGAAGAGCTCGTCAGGATTCCGATGGGCTTGTTGTTCGAGCGCCGCACGGAGTTGGGGCGATTCGGCCCAGCCTGGACGCTTGAACTCGTCTTCTTTGTCCGAGTCATCGGAGTCGGAGTACCTGAACGCAGGCAATCAGCTTGGTATAGACGGATAGGTGGGCAGAACTCACTCAGAAGCGATGTCGGGAAGGACGATGTCTTCACTCTGCATTTCGATAGCCTTCTCGTCAAGCTGAGATTGGAGAGCTACTCGAGACTGCTGAAGGACGGTGGAAGCCGGATTGTGCAGCGGTTGCTGGACAGATGATTGACGTAGAGGTTGAGCCATTGCCGATGGGCGCGATGGGGGGCCGAGGGGTCGACGCTCGGCTTGAGGATTGACAAGAGTGATAGTGGAAGTCTGGCTCGTGGCGGCAATAATCGAAGTGGTCTCGGTAGTAGCCGTCCGGAACGCCGTCGAGCCCATCTTGGTCGGGCCCGCTACATGTTGCCCCGTGAGTGTGGCCGGAGGCTTTATTGGCCGAGGGGCTTCTTTCGGTTTGTTGATTGCCACCGGTGCGGTTGAGGCTGGCGCTGCAATTCGTTTGGCCGGGTTCATGGGACCGCTTTTGTTGAGCATCGGCGCGAACTTGCGTTTCTTGTTTGCCTCTTCCTCAGCCTGTCATGTCATCAGCATATGTAGCTCTTCCCAGGAGTCCTGACCGACCTTAGCCTTGGCCACAGCTGCTTCCCTCTCCTCTTTCAGTGCCTTCTCCTTGGCAAGCAGTGCCATCTTCTCATCCCTCTCTTTCCGTCTCTTCTCGAGTTCCGCTCGCAGTCGCTTCTTCTCCTCCTGCTCCAAGATCTTGGCCTTGCGCTCCTCTTCCAGTCGAATGCGATCCTCCTCGGCTTTACGAATAGACGCCTGCTGTTTTCGCTGCTCGGCTTGATCCTTGAGCTGCGCCTTGCGGTCATTCACTACCTGTTCCTGCAAGGGGTCATCGGTTTTGTCGCTACAACTTAGGTACTCACCTTCTTGGCAGCAGCCGCCGCCAGCTGGATACTCTTGACAGGACCCGTGGTCGGCTTGAAGCCAAGGGTCTTGCCCGCGATCGTGGAGGCATGGCTGAGAAGGCCGTTGCTCGTTGCTTGGGATGATGTTGACATGACGAGCGGATGGGAAGGTGCCAGGCTGTCTGAGGATGAGGATGACACGAATGGGGGCTGAGTCTGTGGAGACACTTAGTCGGGACAGAGAATTACGAGGACTAACTGACAGATGCTTCCGGCTGCTGCCTTGCATCCACCTCCATCACTTCCTCCTCTTCACCTTCCTCAACTTCCTGTTCTTCTGTGTCTGCGTCATCCTCTACTGCAGTAGCTTCTAGTGGAGGGACCGATGATTCACCCAAGAGGGTCTCGAGAATGACGGGCCGATGAGCTTCCCTCGAATCGATGCTCTGCTCGATATGCTGTTCGGTTGGCAGCTTCGGTGCCTTTACAGGTGACGAGTGCACGTGTTTCTCTGGTCTAGCGTGTGTTGCTGGAGCCTCAATCGCGACAGGTAATACGCGAGGAGGTGTACCGGCCGGAGTCGTCGACCCAAGGATGACTCGCTTAGTTCTGGGAGGCGTCCTTTGTCGTGCGGAATGAATATCTCTAACTGCTCTCGGGGAATGAACCTGAACAGACTGAACTTCGATGTCCTCTTGTAATTTCTCGAAGACCTTGGCCTCCTCTTCGACCTCGTCGACTCGAGCTTCTTCTATGAGTGGTGTCGGGAGTGGCGCATCTGGTGTTGTTGATCTTATGCCATCGACTTGCTCCACCGGCTTGGAGACCTCGCCAATCAATCTCTCCAGCTCTTCTTGCGCCTCCAGCTCGGCCTTCCTCTCCTCCTCCAGCCTCACAGCCTCCTCCTCGGCGGTCTTGGCGGAAGCTCCTAGGCCTAGACTGCGACCAAGATTGCCGAGTCCGCGCAGGAAACCGGACCCGGTGCTTGTGGCTTTAGGCGTGGCGCGCTGTTTGGCGAGTTCCTTCGCTTGAGCTCGCTCGCGCAGCTCATCGAGTGCTCTTGTTACCTTGTGGATGTCGGATCGCGGGTTCTGAACAGACAAGGGCGCTTCGGGAATGGCGGGAGGCGCGTTGCCGGCAGGTAGTGATGTCGATGATACGGGTGCACGAATAGAAGCAAGGAGTACCGGAGCAGGTTGGCTTATCGACTCGACTGCAGGTTGGACGCTCGGCATGACAGCAAAGTCCACCTTCACCGCCTTCTCGGGACGTCTCTCCAGTGTCTCTTGTTCTTCTTCTTCCATGCCCTCATCAGATTTCCGCTTCATACCTCCAGCCGGTGCCAGGCTCTTTCGTAGCGCTGCAAAGTCGACAGGAGCATTGCCACGCTGTGAGGGAGCCGCAAAGGATTTCCGGAGAGCTGAGTTGTCGGAAGCACCATTGGATAGACCGGTGATTGGGACTGTACCAGTGCCAAGGGCTTTGCTGAGCCATGACGAGCGGACTTGCCGCACAGGGACGCCGGGAGTTGCAGCGATCGGTGTAGGAGCGGCGGGCGGAAGGTCGTACTCGGCCGGCACGGACTCGAGGGGCACGGCAATAGAAGCAGTAACAGGCTCGGCAGACGATTCCTGGTCACCGGCTGGCTGATTATCTTGGAGATCCTCGGATTGAGACTCCACGTTGACAGCAGGGTTTTGCTGTAAACTTTGTGAAGACAGACCAGTCGATCTCGCAGACGAAGCGCTGATCTCCTCTTCGCCTTCGGCAATCATTGATAAATCGGTTGTAGCGCTAGCTGCGGTCACGGCGAGAGAGACCGGTCTCAGCTTGTTTGACTCGTCTTCGACGTGTAGAGCGGGGATATCTTCAACCTCGACGTTCTCTTCGAGTGGCTCCGTAGCCAAAAGTACTGGCTCAGCGAGTGGTGCAACATCGGGTGGCTGGCCGCGAGGAGGGAGGGAGGTCGGTGGTTCCGGGGATCCTCCTGTCGCTTCGATCGCATACTTCCCGGCCAGCTCGGTGGCTGGATGACCGGGCTCGATAGGTAATCGTTCCGCATCAAAGGGCGGCTCATCCTGCACAACCGCAAGAACTGGTGTCGGAGCCTCGTTCTCCTCATTCGCCTTTGTTTTCGCCTTCTTGCCCTTGCCTTTCCCCTTCGCTGGCTTCTCGGCTTTGTCGACCGCCAATGCTTTACCCTTGCCCTTCACCCCAGCCTTTCCTGCTTTAGTCGGTGCTGCATCGAAGAGGGGAGAGGCGGCAACGGTGTTGTGTGATCGAGGCTGAAGGGGAGAGAATGGCTGTCGCACCTGTACAGGGTTCAGCGATCTACTACAAGAAGAATTCATCTGCTCACCTGAGAAGTCGGCTTCGCTGAGGCTGGACTCAAGCCCAACCTCGCGTTCAGGCCCTTCACCTTGTCCGTCCGGTCCTTAGCCGCTACTGTGGTTGCTCGAGTCTTCTTTGTTGTTTGGGTGCGAGAAGGGGTCTTCATAAGTTCGGTGATGGGTGCTCTACGAAACGTCAGCATGTATCATCTACGATTTAAGCAGGAGGGGGGCTTGGCCAGGATCGTCTTAGATGTTTGAGAGGTCATCTACTTACTTTGATGATCCGACCATGATACCCTCGACGTACCCGTCCAGCCAAGCATACCCTCCGTCGTTGATCATCCTCTCCAACCCCGACAGCTCCTCCTTCGCCGAGTCAAAGAATCCTCTTCGGACACCAAAGACATAATCGTCGAATCTCGGGTATTCATGAGTAATGACAGACATGTTGATTGGAAGCCCAGATGGGCGAGTGTGTTGAGGTACAACGATTGTTAAATTGAAAAGCTGGGTTGACGGAAAGATGGAACGGCCTGTCAAACAATCAAACCACGTGGCGACGAGGAACGGCGATCCCTGTCAACAACCTCTCCTTTCCCCCTCTGTTCGACCCGGTTTTGCCCTTCATCTTCTGGCTTGAAACCACATATATCGGTCTGATGTCTTCGCTCAGTGGTAAGGTGAGTGTTGGGATTTTAGAGAGCTTGTGAGCCGGCTAGCAGTAGGATCCCGCTGACGCGACTGCTGTTGCTTTTCCCCTCCCATAGACGAAGAAGGTAAGAAGCCTTTCGACCTCCTCGCGAAGGCAAATACTGATTTGCCTACCTAGGTCACCGTATACGGCCGCAAGAAAGCAGTATGTCTCCGGTCCCGCTCACCTGGTATTGTGCTTAATGTACTACAGCAAATCATTTCCATCCACACCGACTTCTCACCGCACAAAACGGACGCACCGCTACGAACCCCACCTCTGCCGATCGATCCCTCCCCTACCTCTCCCACTATCACCACCGTCAAGCGTCCACCTCTCCAAGCTAAGATCTCTCAAGATGCCGTCAACATTCCACGACCACCTTCCTCGATCCGCAAAGCCAAGGGGAAAGCTGTACTGCCAAGTCCAGAAAGCGATATCGTCGTTCACAAATCACGCAGATTCGGAGTCGCTTCTAGAGGAAGACCAATGCAGTCACCCTCTCCGCTCAAGGTCAGGAAGACTGCGAACGAGGTGGTGTATACCCCGAGAAGGAGGAACGAAGCGATTGTTCAGATTCCTGTGTCGAGCAGGAAGGCTGTACCAACAAATGAACTTAGGGGGAGTTCGATCGATCTTATTGAGCGGATAGAGCGGATCACGATAAGCGGAGCGGCGTCAGCTCCGGCCTCTCAGGAGGCTACAAGCTCGCTCGGCAAGCTCTTGAACAGCTGCTCTTCCGACGACATTCATCCATTCTCCGCATTCCTCACCTCGCCAAGTTTCTCTTCACTTGTCTCTCCCAACTCTCGATCAGGACCGACGAGCCAAAAGCTAGGCGAAGCATCATACTCCGAAGTCTTCGGTTTCGGCACCGCCTTCGACGCTCCCGAGGTGGTCGTGAAGGTGATTCCTCTTATCACAGAAGCCCTCTATCGGCCTGGAGGAAAAGTCGAGCTGCCTGATTGCTCCGAGCCGGAGGACGTGCTACGAGAGATCATGATCACGAAGAAGATGGCTGGGCTGCCTGGAGGTGGCTTTGTTGACTTCCTCGGGTGAGCGCATCCCAAATCCTATCGAATCAAGCGCTCATTAGGATACTTTGCAGCGCTTTCGTTGTTGAGGGTACATATCCCGAGACTCTGCTCGAGCAATGGGATTCATACCGGAAAGAGTGCGGCACAGATAGCATTCGACCAGGTCAGTCACGTCCTGAAATCCACAGTCCTCCCGGCTGTAGAGGGAGAAAGATGGACTGACGATGGTTCAGACGGCTTTGGCGAGAAGCAAAACTTCGCCCTGATCATCCTCTCATATGGCGGCTCCGACTTGGAGATGTTCAACTTCGACTCGTCCACTGGGTGGCTGCAGGCTGCAGGTGTGTTCTGGCAAGTAGCCGACGCACTTGCCCGTGCAGAGCAGTGGGTGCGCTTCGAGGTGGGTCCGTCTCCTTGTGAGAGTACGAGTGTAGCTAACAAGTACAGCATCGGGACCTCCATGAGGGCCAGATCCTCATCTCCGGCCAGACGCCGACAGCTGCAAGCGGTGCGAACGACTATCTCTTGCCACACTGTTCGGCAGTCCGAGCTACCATCATCGACTTCGGACTGTCCCGCCTAGACATGCCGGAGAGCGAGTGGTCGACCCTTCCGGAAGAAGTGTATGAAGGTGTCGGAGCGCAGTGGGACGTCTACCGCCAAATGCGAGATCGAGTGGGCAGGAATTGGGAAGGGTCCCATCCCGTCACCAATGTGATGGTGAGCCAAGTTACAAGTCATCCGCGAAGCGACGCTGACAGAGGCGCAGTGGCTGCACTACCTCCTTCGAAGACTGCTTCACTCGACGAAGTCATTGCGCAAACCCCGAGCGAAGCCAAAGGTGATCCCCTCGACACCATTACGACCATCACGACGCGTTGCGATCGCGGCGCCAGCTCGGCGGAACAAGGTCACAAAGGAAGATTCGACAAAGGCAAGGGCGGCGGAGGCGTACTACGAGTTGGTCGAGGCTGAGAAATTGCTGGCCGAGAGCTTGGGTTCTGCACGAAAAGGCAGGAGGACAAGTGAGCAGCTGGGCTCGGCGGTAGGGGTGATGGCCCGGGGAAGGGACATGGGTTGGATTAAGTGATGAGCGAGGACCTTCGGCAGACCAGATCGATACATCGAGCAGTCAGCAGCACAACGTTCTGGGATATGATGGACTGCTTGCCCCCGTTTCTGATCACCGGAGAGGATTCAGGCGACAGTCAGACAGATGAGGGGATAAGGGCATGTCAACAAGTGTAATCAAAAGTGCATGAAGGTCAGAGACATGCGCAGCACCCTACTCCGCTCCGCCGCCAGCCTACTTCTTCTTTGCCGGGTCTCCTGCCTTTGCCTTGGCCTTTCCTCGCACCTGCATCACGCGTCAGCACGGTTTCGATTGGCATCCCCCTGGATGGTGAAAGATAGATGCAAACACACCTTCTTCGATCTGTTCTTGCGCTCCTTACGAAGCTTCCTCGAGGCCTTCACAACCTTCGCCGCGAGGCCAGACTACATCACAATCTTCAGTACTGAACCAAACCACGCCATTACACCTATGATAGTGTGTCACAATGATAGATGACTCACTCGGACGAGACGGTATTTCGGCTCAAACTTCTTCTGACTCTCCTCATCATCATAAACCAACCCGAACCCCTGACTCGACCCGCCTCCGAACTTGGTCTTGAGTCCGAACACGACAACGCGCTCCTTGTCGGTCTTGTAGAGCACGGCGAGTTTCTCTCCGAGCTCGGTTCGGGATAGATTGGGTCGGGTGGGGTGGAGGACGGTTAGGACGAATTGCTTGCGATTGAGGAGACGGTTGGTTATGAATTTAGAGGTGCGCAGGGTCACGGGGCCGGAGCGATCCTAGAAAGTCGTGTCAGCGGATCGATCAAGACTATACACCGAGATCGCGGAAAGAGAGGGGAGAGAAGGGGTGGTCTTTGAGTCGTATGGGATCGCGATTGACACACGATCCCTTCGACACTATCCGGCTACCGCTTCTTTCCGCTGCTTCCCGCTGCGCGTCCCGCTGGCGGATGATGACTCACCATGATGGGCAACGTCTATCCAGACCGATCGTCAGAGCGAGCACGAAACAAGCAATGGCCTTGACGGAAGGGATTAAGGGTGGAGTTTTGCGGTTGCCGCCGGAGTTTCGCGGAGATTTGGGACGAGGTGATTTTGGCGAGATCATAACATCGTGGCAGGCGGGGTCCCCCTCGATCCGGTACGATTCAGTCTTTCGCCTGCTCAGCCGGTTCGAATCCAAAGCCCAAGGGATTATCCACCATGAAGCTCCTCTCCAGCTTACTCCTCCTGACAGCGGCCGTTCCCTCCCTCGCTCTTCCGACTCAAAGTCCTGCTCCTCATCGAGAGACCTTGTTGGAAGCAGGTAAGTCTCGCATACTCCAGCTCAGATCTAGGTTGACCGATGTACTTAGCCGCCCATATCAAGCGGCTCGTGCATAAGGTCAATACTGGGACGATGGCGAGTGTCTTTCCGGAAGACAGCGAGAATGCAGGTGAGCGGACAAACCTCAATCTCCGAAGTAATGCTGATGTCGGACCACAGGACGACCTTTCGCACTGATGGAGGCATGTCCGATCAAACAGCAGATAGTGTAAGCTGACCCTAGTCATGCAGTATCATGCCCCATGCTTTGACTCCCCAGCCCTCACCATGCTCCTCATGCCCATATCCCTCTCCACCCGCAACGTCCTATCCAACCCCTCTCATTCCGCAACATACACCATCCAAATGCCAATGGACGGGGTATCATCGCCCATGTCTCGGGGGAGAGTAGCATTCATCGGCGTGAGTGTCAGGTCCTGGTCTTCCACAGCTACCTGTGACTTCATTGAAGTCATCGGAGCTGACACGGTTCAGAACGTGACGTTGTTCCCTTTCAACGACATCTCAAAACCCGAACTCGCCCGACTTGAGAATTGCTATACCCACTACCACCCGGACGCGAAGATGTGGCTTCCCTACCAGCCACGCCATCCTTTCGATTCGAGTTGGGCGAGGTTTGAGCCGCAGGATATCTACTATGTTGGCGGGTTTGGCGAGTGAGTCTATGTTCTCTTCAGCTTCGGTAGCTCGTGCTAGCCATATCTGGTTGCTGATCGGGGAGCCGAGTTGACGGGATCACATAGCACACATTATATTGGACATATTCCGGTGGACGTGTACGCTGCCGCAGCAGAGGAAGACCTCGAAGTTTCCACTCAGCGGAGCAATCTTGTGCTCCAGTACTGAGCGAGTTTGGAATTCCGAGTTCATTCAATGTGACATATGCATCCACCCCAGCTCTTCAGCCCGGCCTAGGCAAATTCTTCTCTACCCATGTCCCCAATCCCTCCACCTCGACACCCCTCCTCCCATTCCAGCCTCCCCCCCCCCCCCCTGGGATCCCAGCTCACCCCCGTAACCCTCGCCCAAATCAACTCATACCTCACCGCCACACTCTCCGGATCCCTCTCATACTCCCTCTCCAGCTCATCCACTCTCTTTACCCTCTCCACCACCTCCCATCCATGCTCCTCCATGCTCCTTCACCACCTCCACCACTTCCCGGAAGGTCTTCGTGTCCCCTGCGACATCGACCACACATCCCTTCCGACCCCACTGTCGTTGTTATTCAATACGATCCTCGCTGTGAGCCTCCCAATGTCTTCGGCGGAAGTCATGGTGATCGGATTCTCCCAAGCCCCTAAAGCCGTCACTGTCCTCCCCTCGAGGTTGACGATTCCGAAGAACGGCTCGAACAGGAAACTCGAGAAGATACCAGTTGAGATGATCGTCCATCTCATCTTGCTTTGGGACCGAAGGGGGTCCCGCACGTCGAGCTGCTCGTCGAATCCCGGCTGGCAACTCCCTCGACCGATCAGGTCGTAGTCCACCCCGAATTGCCAGGGGATATACCACCCCACCCCAGACTCGAGAGCTGCTCGACAGAGATTGAATCGGGTGCCGGGTCCACCGACGAAGCCCGATGCGGAGATCACGATATCGAACTTGGCGAAAATGAGGGCGAGTACGGATGGTGGGGAGGTGAGGTCGCGGTAGGTGATCGATACGTCAAGGGATGGAAGGGTCTGTTCAAGCGAGAGACGAGCGGAGCTTGAGGAATCAAGGGTACGGAGCAGGACAGTAATGAAGGGCTTTGAGGGTGGGAGGCGAGACCGCGAAGGATGATGGAGAGTCCCAGTTCGCCGGCGCCGAGAACGAGGATGGAGGTTTGCCTGGACATGTCGGCGGTGATGCAGTCCACAGTGCCCAGTCGAGTTCAAACTTCAATGCTCGGGGGTGGTCAACCTTTGACGTGACTGCGGACCGCTCAATATGGTGTTTCCACTAGATTTGGAGCAGGAGAGACGATTTGGGCGGAAAGATACTGTTTCCCCCGTATTACTAACCGGATCTTCGGGCAATCTCATTCGGCAACAGCTCACTCGGCAAACCACAAGGCAGATCCTCGCAGCTCTCATAAGCGGGTTTAGCATATCTCATCCTCGGCTACCTCCACCAATGCCCACATCCGGCTCCCAACCCTGCGCCCTCTGCTCCTCCCCTTCCCTCTACACCTGTCCCCGGTGCTCCCTCCGAACCTGCTCCCTCCCCTGTTCCCGCCTCCACAAGTCCAGATCCTCTTGCACCGGCGAACGCGACCCCACGGCATACGTCAGACTCCGCGACGTAGGCCAGGGGGTCTGGGCGGACGACTATCGATGGCTCGAGGAGGGACGGCGAAAGGTCGCGGAGTGGGGAGAGGGGATGCCGAGGGCCGTGAAGACGAGATCGGGAGTAGGCAGGGAGAGGGGGAGATATGGCGGGAGTGGGGGTGGAACGAAAGGACAGAGGGAGAAGAGGGGGAAGGTAGAGGGTGTGAGAGCGGAGTTGGGGAGGAGGGGTTGCGAGGTAGTTTTTCTGCCTGAGGGGATGGGGAGGAGGAAGATGAATCAGTCGACCTGGAATCCGAGGTCTGCTCGCTCCCTACCGCTTTTACCGTCCAAGCTGATGAAGAATAGGACGCAGACTCTACACCTCACGGTCCAGCTCAGCGTACCCCCGAACCTCCTCAAGCTCGAGGACAAAGCAGCCCTTGGACCGAAACTCATCTCCCACCCCCGAGTCCACTTCGCCCACCCCGACCAGACCTCACTACCGACTCTCGCCTCCCTCCTACCCCCACACCTCAAGGTCGCCGATATAATCCTCGCCCTCCCCTTCGACTTCTCCGCAATCCGTCACACCCCTCCATCATTCTACGACAACCCCCGCGCGAAATTCTTCTACCCCGTCCTAGACACCGCGAAATCAGTCGCCGAGAACCTGAGAGGCACTTTATGGGTGGAGTTCCCGACTATCCGGGTCATATCGAGGAAGGAGTGGGAGGGGATGTTAAGGGTTAAGGGGGTTGAGAGGGTCATCTTCGTGCCGTTTGCGGAGGGTGTGACTGAGACTGGTGGAGCTGGTACTGGTGGACGGACGAGGGACTCGGGGTGGGGGGCGAAACGGAAAGTCCCGGTGGAGAACGTGCAGAGGACGGCGAGGAAGGCGAAGGTTGCACCGGCTCCGGACATGGGATTGGTGGCGCTGGAGGTGTATGAGTCTGCCGAGGAGAACGAGCCGGATGAGATTGAGCCGGACGAGGACGAGGACGAGCAGTACGAGGAGCTGGAGAACGGTGAGGTCATTGAGCTGGGCGAGGAGGTGTCTTGATGAGGTATGCGATAATATCGACTCGGCGTTCATTTCGGACATCTTGCATGATCGTAATGTACACTCGTACAACCCACCATTATGCATTCGTTTTCCTCTCAGACTCAGCACTTGCTCGCTCCCCTCCAATCCGAGCCATTTCCCCCCTTCCCCACCTCCTCCTGCTCCCTCCTCCTAACCACCTTCTCCTGACTCTCCCTCACCCGCCTCTTCCTAGCCCTCTCAACCCGATGCATCACCTCCCTCCCATATCTCCCCTCACTTCTCCTCTGTCCCCGCTCGAAACTCTCCTCACACGTCTTCATCACCGTCGTAATCTCCCTATCCCACCCCCCTTCGCTCCCGCCATCGCCTGTCCCCTCCGCTCCCGAAAGCCGCCGCCAGAAGTTCACCTCCTCCCGCATGTCGTCTCTCGTCTCCTTGGCGGCTCTGTATTTTGCGATCCGGAGGGCGTGAGATTTGATGCGTTTCTGGATGATCATGCTGATCGCCAGCGGTTGGGGTGTGAGACGGGGGAGAGGGGGATTATAGATCGTCGGTCGGAGAAAGGAGCCCTGCAACCTCGCTCGGGGTTGGCGCTTTTTGGTGAGGGCAAGCAGGCGGGCGTCATTTTGCCGTTGGGTGGCAGCGAGGTGAGATTCGAGATGGAGGATATGTATTCGAGTTTCAGGGGACGACGAGGTGAGGTGATCCAGCAGGGTATACCCTTTCTCGAGGAATTTCCGGGTGGCGGCGATGGATGTGTTGGACGTGTGCTTGCGCCATTGCTCCCCCACTCGTCGACGTATGGCGGGCAGGGCAAGTCCCCGGTCGAGATGCAGATGGGTCGCTCGGAGGAGGGGGCGGTAGAGAGACCATCTGGTGGGTATTGTGTGGGAAGGGTCGTGGAAGAAGGGGATTTGAGGTGGGGGTTTGAGACGGGGTGCGCGAAGGAGGGAGATGTGTGGTGGGAGGATGGGGGTGTAGGCGGTTAGGGTTCGGGGGGGCATGTTATCTATCCATATCGAGGACCAAGTTGAGCATTGCCGCTCGGCTCGTTCGGACGGCGAGGAGACGCAAAAAGGACGAAGCTATATGACGAAAGCCGTGCAGCGATATTGATCACTTGTCCGAGACGTTGGGCTTTGTGATGCGGAGGACGACGCAAAGTTGCAATGGAGGTAAAAACCTCGGTGGAGTTGAAGCGGTTCCAGAGAATTTGGAACCACTGGGTGAGCCCTTCTCATTGATGATGTCGGACAGCTCTCAACCACTTCATACTGCATCTCCCATTCACCAAGGCGCACCGGCCGTAGCATGCGAGTGTGAACAGCGGTCACGAGCTCATCGGGCTCATCCCGCATGCATGTCAATCCGTTGGTTTCTCCCAAAACTTCAACGGCTCATCACCATTAAGCAAGGATATGAAATAACGGTTGCCCTCCCACGCCACCTCCATCAACCCCCTCCATCCCCACCCGACACGTCGACTCGCCCGGCCATGACCGGGGAGGAGCGAAGGGTGAGTCGAGCGGCGGGGGGAAGAGGTGGGTAGAGGGTTAATCTAGGGGAAGCCGTGTCCCGTCGACTGGAAATATACGTCAATCGTCCCACCACCGATGGATGACGGGGAACGCTTCCGAGGTGTCGAACGCTGGAGCTGTCCGGAGAAAGCCAGCCGGGCCCATGGTAGGTCAATGGCAGGAGAAGCTGCCAAAATTATGGGCAGCAGCACCAGGAATCCGGACACGTGACATTTCTTAACTGATTACTCTGGAGTCAAGATCATCGTAAGAAGTGGGAGGGCTGGAGGCCAAATCTGACCTCGATATCTGATGACGGCCGTAATCGCGGAAGATGGAAGTCCTGTCATTCAGGCGACTATGCTTCGCTAGGGTTTGCATAGCTGAGACGATGGAGTCTGGCCGAGGAGTGCTGTTGCTACTCCTCACAAGCCTTTCCGAGCCAACAGGCTCCGCGCTTCACCGAAACTTGTAAAAGCTGCATGGCTCTCCCCCGTTCCCCGACTCCACATGCCCGCTGATGTGTTATCGGGTTCTCAATGACCCAATATCCGTTCAGAGCGCACTCGAGGTCGAACGGCAGGACTACCGAGATCGCTGAACCTCGTAAGGTACCGGTAGGAAGGATCAGAAGAAATGCAGAAGACACTGCTTCATATCGAAGCTGCGAGACTTATCGCGGGTACGAATGGTGCAAGTAGACTGAAGGGTATGAATGCGCCGGGTATTGAACAGAGGTTACGGATGCGAGGCGCTACGAAGGCTTATCGTGATCATCCTTGATTGAAGGTATTCGAGCCGATTCGATCCCCATCATGGACCGTTCGGAAGGCGAGAGGTTGAATAGGGAGTGAGTGAATCGCCTATATTGACGCCGTATCTGCGAAATCCGCTTAAATCAAAGTTTCAGCATATGAAACAACGGGCGCACAGGGGAGAAGCAGTGCTCGTGCTCTCCGTAATCCACGTAAAGCACCATATAACCGACAAGCACTGGGTCTGCGTCAGTGAGAACAAGCTGGACTCGGGTAGTTACTGACGGCCGGCAGATACCCAACCACCAATGCCTAGCAGCTTGGCATTTTGTGATGGTAGACGGTCACGCCGGGCGATACGAGCGAAATACTTCTCCGCTTTAGCCCGGGGCGGAATACGGGGTGGAAGTCGTGGTGTTTTTGGGGAAGCGGAAGACATTTCCTCTAGGGTCCACGACGAATGGGAACAGCTATACGGAGGGTGAAGCCCATAAACGAACTGCCTGATCCCTTCCTCTCGAATCGGAAATACTTCGATAATTCCGGGAAGAAATCACTTGGGTAAATTCCGGTAGGAAATCACGACGTTGAGGGATGCTTCAGCGGGTACGACTCTTCCCTCGACAAGATATCCCCCTCAAGATTACAAGAGCACAGTACTTGACCTCTCCTCGATATCACTCCGCGCCTCTACGAGATGTCAGGTCTACCAAATACCCGCCGCATCATCCTCTCACACGACCCGAAAACCGGCAAGCCCGCGGTCATAGACGATCAAGTCCCCATGCAACCCCAGGAGTCCGGCGGTAGTCTCGGTGTGGCCTATACCCAGACGACCTTCGTTGGCAAGCCCGAGAACGCTTTAGCCGGGGCCACGGCTACTCCTGACAAGATGTTCATGCACTCGACAGGGGTGACTTCGGCCATCATCGGTACGTCGTCCTGTCCTCCGTTCCACCGCTCCTGACCATGGCTGTAAAAGACTTTAAACCTGGTCAGGAGTTTCCCATGCACTATACATCGTCGCAGGGTATGTCGTTTATTTTATCGCACCAGAATACGGACGGAGACTCACAAGAGACAGACTACATGGTCCTCTTGTCGGGCGAGGTCGAGCTCGGTCTCTCCGACGGGACTTGGAAGACCTTCCGGCAAGGTGAACTGATAGTCAATGCTGGGGCACTGCATGCTTGGAGGAACAACACGGATCAGTGGGTCCGTGAGTCTATCTTATGGCTAGTGTAAGACGAGTGTTAATGGAGGACGGATCAGGTATCCTCGTTGTCTCGACGCCCTCTGAGCCGCAACTCGTCAACGATAAACCGCTGGACGAGGAGCCGATCCAAGCAATGAAGCTGTTCTGATCTGGAGGAAGCCAGCCTCGGTCAGTATGACTGAGAGAATGAGTGGTCACAGATGCATAGCTGTGTTTAAGCGACTACCCGACATCTTATTCTGCCCGGCTGAGCGAATGAAGTACAGGCAGACCCATTTCTTCGGAATCAGATCGTCGGCGTAGACACCTCTGCAAGCAGTCCGTATGACTGCTACATGATCGCGTCAAATCCCCTCCCGCATTCTCCATATACCTCTTCAGATCACAATTGAGCTTTGCATCATGTCCGGTTTACCAAGTCTCCGCCACATTGTCCTCTCGCAGACCCCCCGAACATCGGAAAACCCGCTGTGATAGACGAAGATGTCCCCATGGAACCTAGGCCGAATATCGGCGCTTTCGGTTTGGCCTACACGCAGACGAGCTTCGTGGCCAAGCCAGAGAACACGCTTGGGAGGGCGTCACGAGGAAACCTGATGACGTGTTCGTCCACTCCACCGGAGATTCTATAACTATCGCTGATGAATTGTCCCGCCTTATGTTCGTGTCTTCGTTATTGATGAACACTGACCCTGAGCCTGGTAATGAGTCTCCCAGACACTTTACTCCGTCGTTGGGTTCGTCCTGATCCTGAACCATACTGTGAGAAGTGATGACACCTAAATGCCAGATTACGTGGTACTCCACTCGGGCGAGCTCGAACTTGGTCTCTCGGACAGCACCTGGAAGACTTTCCGCCCTGGCGATCTCCTGATCAATGTGGGGGCCGCGCTGCTTGGAGGAACAAGACGGACAAATGGCCTCGTGGGTCACATTCACAACTTCGGTCTATTGAGGATTCACATGAAACCGGCCAGGTATTCTTCGTGTCGCTACGCCGTGTGAGCCGCAGATGGTGAATGGCAAGCCGTCGTCCGAGGAGTCGGTCAATGCGATAAAGCTTTTTTGATCTGTAGGCAGTGCGGGTGGCTGGTGTGAGATCCAGATGGCAGCGAGGAAAAGATGAATGGCTGATCTAAGCGAGAAGCAGAATTCTTTCTGCCCGGCTTTGTGGCAGAACACGACGACGCCGTGCCCGGTCGTTCGGCCTGTGATGCACGATTTGCCCCGAGCTGCATTTGTTTCGACTCTTTCCGACCAGATGTCGCTCCCATCCACTCAGACCCTTCCCACTCGAACTCGTCCCCCTGACGAATCCCCTCCACTCAAATGATGGTGCTCGGAGGCATCCCATTCGAACCCATGATCCATCCCACTCGACCCATGGGTCATCGAACCCCACCAAGCCCGAGCCCGATGTCACCACTACTGCAGTACCTATAACAACTAACATGTCCAACCTCCCTGTGCACCTCACACTGCTCCCGTTCAGCCTCAGACCCGAGCGTCATGTCCGCACTCCAGCTCTCTGCTCCGCGCCGCATCGTCGTAGGCCACACCGCCACGGGCGAACCCGCAATCACGGACGACACAGTCCCAACAGTCGAAGTCGGCGGTAACTTTAGCGTATCCCAAGCGCTTGCCCAGACCGGGTTCGAGCCGGACCTCGATCGAGGCGTTGAAGCATAGGGATGTACCGGCTCAAGGGATGGCGCATCATGGTGTCGTCAAGCGTTGGGTCGGTGCGTCCTCCCTTCCTCATCTGTATAACTCTGCTGATTGAGGATGATTGCTTAGAATTTCCTCCCAAAGGTGAGGCTCCAATGCATTACACAGATACCACCGACTACATCGTCCTCACGCATGGGACGTGCGAGCTAGTCCTTCACGATGGGAGTAAGAGCCGCGTCGTGCCAGGGAACGTGGTGATTGTGCATCACTGGTGGAGCAAATCGGAGACGACAGTGCTCGTCAGTCTCATTCCGATCAGTCCCATCTCATACATGGGATGGAAGGAGAACTGATGGACGAATAGGTTTCATCTCGGTGAATGTGCCGAGCATGCCGGTGGATTGTGGATGGGAAGACACTGGCCGAAGGTCCGATCAAGGGGGTTCATTTCTGAGCCTGAATGGGGCCGCCAGTAGACTTTCTGGTCGTGCATGCTTATCTTGTACATAAGCGGAAATACAAAACTCTGGGGGGCCACCAGCCCAATCAATGGCCCTCAAATCGCAGCGCTGTAATCCAACCTCCCAAAGTATACTGCAGCAGGCGTCAAGCCGCCGATCCACGTGGGCGTTCCACTGGACAACCTCCACCGGCTCCACCCAGACGGCAACACGCGGGCCCATGAACATATGACATAGCCACCGCTCGAGCTCGGCTCTGACCTGGAGCCCGAAGTCTACCTTGGCCCAAGCCACAACCTCATCGCCATGTCAGCGCCGAAGCTCTCCGCCCCGCGGCGCATCGTCGTAGGCCACACTTCCACCGGTGAACCCGCCGTCCATGACGATACTGTCCCGACCGTCGCCGTCCCCGGGAATTTCCATGTAGCCCAAGCGTTCGTGCAAACGAGCTTCGACCCCGATCCGATCCAGGCCTTCTCGGGGATGGATGCGAAAATCGACGGGATGGTCCCCACTGAAGGTGCAGTCATACGATGGGTCGGTATGTCCCCCCTCACACCTCTACGCCGGATCCTGACAGGTCCAGATTTCCCACCAAACGTCGAGACAGCGATGCATTACACAAACAGCATAGATTACTTGATCATGACAAATGGGACGTTCGAGCTCGTCCTGCACGACGGGAGTAAACGCCGTTTGACTCCTGGTGACGTGGTGGTGCAGCTCGCAAATGTGCATCAGTGGAATAATGTGGGAGATGATTGGGCCCGTCAGTCGATCTCGGTCTCGTGGTTGGTCGAGAGGTTGAGCTGATGGAAGTAGGTTTCGTTGCTGTGGTCTTGCCGTGCAAGCCGGTCATGGTGGATGGGAAGACGCTGGGGGATGGCACGATCAAGGCGACTCATTTCTGAGGCGTAGATGGATTGCCTATGAAGATTTTGACTATGGATGCATCCCTCGCATGTGCACCAGTGTAGCAGACCCACCCCTCGCATGTGCACCAGTGTAGCAGACCGGCTTCAACTGGCGCGATCGGCAGTATTGCCAAGAGTTCGCATTTGGCCCAGGCGAAAACTGAACAGTGCCAGTTCCCAGTCCTGCCCCGTGAATTGCACTCCCAGTCCCATCCCCGTAGACACCGGCCAATCCGTATGGCGCAAGGGCGAAGGCAGCGCGACGCGGCCAGAGGACTCGCCGATTTGAAGGGTATACGAGATGACAGGTACTTGTATCGCTACACTCAGGCCACACGCAGATGCGGTACCCCAGTCTTAGCCACGCATTCCTGCACCATCAACCGTATCTACTCTATCAGCATGACTCTCGCCACGATGCACTCACATCAATCACACCGGTTTCTACAGCTTTCACATTCAGAAAGGGTTCGTGGTGCGGGACTTCTTCAGTATCCTGGGAAGAAGGCCGGATGGTGTCTGCGGCTAGGGCTGGGACCCATGGTGGGACAGACTGGTTTCATCAGTTCAGGTATTCGCATTGAGCTTGAATGCGTACTCCGTCTGCGGGGTTGTTGGTAGTCGGCTCAAGGTCGTCCAGAGTCTCCACGATGATGGCGAAGGTCGTCTCGCCTACGTGACAATCTGTCATCTTCATTACATCTTGTGGCAAAGCGGGACGAGATGCACCTCGATTATCCTCCAATTGCCCATCAAGCGCCGTGAGACGTATCAAGAATCCTCTCAGCATCAGACTCAGCTCGTCCACTCCTGGAGCTCCAATCAATCTGCTTCATCAGCCGAGACTCAGCCCTTGACGGAAAACACACGGTGCCTCCCTCTGATGAGCTTCCGTGAATTTATCCATCCCAAGATACCCGAGATCGATGATGAATCTCTCCAATGGCAGTCCAGTATCTACAGTCTTTATAGCGATCGTGACTCGTCGGACGTTGCCCTTCTCCATCTCCTTCCCGATGAGGGAGGTGACCTCGGCGACATATTCGCGTACTTGGGGATGGCGGGATTGGTGGACCGGTACGCCGTGAGCTCGGCGACGGGTGAAGGTGGTTGCGGGGTACACCTGGCGAATGCAGAGGATGGTGTGGATAGTGACTTCGACTGTACGACTTCAGTCCGTTTTCGGCAGGAGATGGTTAGGAGTTGAGGAGACGAACGGAAGGAAGTCAACGCCGTTGCGGTCTCTAGAGGCTCGAAGTCAGCCCTTGACTACTGGGTGAGATGTTCACGTACCCTTGAAGCTGAGACCCGCTTGAGTCGTCATCCCGCTCCTCCCGGCATATCGCTCGAATACGGATGAGAGAGGGAACTCGGACGACCGGAAGACGACTGATATCGCCACGTGGCTGGCTTCCCTTAATCCAGCTGATCGATCTCTTCCCGACGATTTCGAATCTCATCACCCAAAATCCAACACAGGGAGGATGTGAAACAATGGGGCATGAATTTGATGGTTGGGGTAGTCGGACAGACAGCTTATAAGGAGGGTATTTTGAGTCTTGCTCTTCACTGACACCCCATCTTTGCTCTTCCTTTTCCCGCTTGCTTGGACCTCTAACCCCGCCTAGACCTTCTTCGGGTTCGAGTCGACTGATCACTTCTTCCACTACTTGACTATCCCGAGCTTCACTCCTTTGCTCAGAAGTTTTCGCATGCGCCTTCGTGTCCCAGCACTCGCACCCGCAAAGTCTCAAACAGTTCCACGCGACCCTTCGATCCGGATCCGACCTTCGCTGCTCCCCGCAAACAGGTTGACCGACTCAGACCCACGACTCTCGAGAATGACCATAATCCGCGCCTTATCGACAACTCCAACGCTCACCCCACCAATCTCGCCAAAGGATTCCAAATCCATGCTCTGTAGGTCAACCTTCAGCTTCTGCAGTGTGAAGTGAACGTTGACGCCTACTCGTCTTAGCTACCGCTCATCCCGCCACGACCCCTGCTCAGAACCTCCTACGCCTACAGCGCCATCTTCTCACGCTGCCTACTGACCTCCTCAAGCACATACACCTTTCCAAAGTCCGCCAGGAATTCCCATCGCTTTACTTCAGCGCAATCCGAGACGATCTCGTCGGCCTGTATGTCTCCTTACTTTCATGGATGCGTGCTGATACAGTATGATCTCAGTGCTCCGATCGTCTATACCCCTACTGTTGGCGAGGCATGCCAGAAGTACTCGCAGATCTTCTCCGGGCCAGAGGGGCTGTACCTCTCCATCGACGACAAGGTCTGTTTGCCCCCCTCATCCTAGACAGAGCTAAGTTCAATCCAGGACAAACTCCCAGCGATCCTCGCCGACTACGCTCGCAGTACCCCAAACACGCCGCAGATCATCGTCGTTACCGATGGGTCCCGAATCCTTGGCCTCGGCGACTTGGGCATCGGAGGAATGGGCATCTCGGTTGGCAAGCTCAACCTATATGTTGCCGGGGGTGGGGTGAACCCGAATGGCTGTCTACCTGTTATCCTGGAGTACGTCATTCGTCATTGAGGGGGTCCTCGACTGATGGTCAGTATGGGGACCAACAACGAGAAGATTCGGGACGATCCGCTCTACATTGGTCTCCGCAGGCCTCGGGTATCGCTTGACGAGGTCAGTCGACTTGCCCCCTTGCTGAGCTATGAATAGCTAGCAAGGTGGTACCGGGTTGCTGACGAGCTCAGGCGACCAACTTCATGGACGCCTTCATGTCCGCTGCCTCGACCATCTTCCCGAAGGTCGCTATCCAACACGAGGACTTCTATTCCGAAGCGGCCTTCGACTTCCTTGAGCGATATCAGAACAAGTACAGGATGTTCAATGATGACATACAAGGGTGAGTGATGATCCTCATCGTCGAGGCAGCGGTTGACTGGTGCAGGACTGGCTCTGTGATTCTTGCGGGCTTCATCGCCGCCACGAAGCAGGCGAAAAGGCTGTCTGGATGCAACTGAAAGATCACAAGATTGTCTTCTTGGGCGGCGGGAGCGCGGCCGTCGGGTGAGTCCCGTACAAACCGCGAATCTCTCTGTCTGGTGGCGTTGACTGAACCGGACTCACGGAAACTCAGGGTTGCCAAGGAGATGATGAATTTCTTCACGGTGCAAGGCCTTACCGAGAAGGAAGCGAGAGAGCGATTCTGGCTCATCGACACAAGGGTGGGTCTTACTCGAGCATGATCTCAAGCATGCTGAAGCGCTCTAGGGTCTCATCACCTACTCCCGTCCTGACGTCATGTCCGGCAAGGTCGCCTCGCATAAGAAGTACTTCATCCGTCAGGACACCGCTGGTCGCGAATTCGCCTCACTACAAGAAGTCATCGATCACGTCCGGCCTACAGCTCTCGTCGGACTCTCCACCACGTTTGGCGCCTTTCCCGAGCCCGTCGTGCGCCGTATGGCGGAGCTGAACGAATCTCCCATCATCTTTCCCTTGTCGAATCCGACCAGCAAGTGCGAGCTTTCGTTCACTGCTGCTCTCGAGTGGACCGACGGACGAGTCCTCTTTGCTTCTGGATCGCCTTACGCCCCGGTCGTATTTGCCGGCGAGGTCAGGGAGCCGGGGCAGGGAAACAACTTCCTCGTCTTCCCTGGGATCGGCTTCGGCACACTCGCATGCGGGGCGAAGAGGGTCACGGACGGGATGATCACCGCTTCGGCGATCGCGCTGTCCGAGGCGATGAATGAGGAAGAGGTCGAGGCGGGGTTGCTTTACCCGAGGCTCAACAGGATCAGGGAGGTTTCGGCAGCGGTGGCAGCGGGTGTTGTCAAGGCTGCGCAGAAGGAGGGCTTGGACACCGAGCTCCACCTGCGCAACCTAGGTGAGCCTTGCCGGTCCCGGAAGACTTTCCGCTGATTGTCTCAGACGATGAGGCGCTTTTGGAGGCGATGAAGAACGCGCAGTGGTGGCCGTGAGATGTGTCGTGATTTGCCTCACACGAGGCGGACTTCACTTATGACGTTCCGAGCTTACATGTATAGTCTAGACGAGACGTCGTAGAGCTCTGGATTGGAGAGTAGAGTCGGAGAGCATTCTCTACATATGCATACGGTGGAAGTCTTGACAGCAAATCAGCATTATCGCTTCGAAAACTTCCGTAGGAACGTGATTGCCTCTTCCTGCCCCGATTTCTGGTTCGCTCTTATGATTCTTTGGATTCCTGAATCTGGTGTTCAGCTCGCAAACGGATCATCACTACTACTGTCGCCAGCTCGACATGCGGAGTCAAGGTCGACCTAGCTCAACCTAACATCGTGACCCGATCGTTCAATCAGCTTCATCATAGCCCCAGTTTTAGCTCAGCACATATCTGTATCCCTCTACTGGCTCGAGTAGCGCTGCGACGATCCACGATCATGGCGACAACCATCTCCCTCATCCCTTCCCTGGACCTCTCCACGCTAGGGACCTTTCAATTCACCCGTACCCTATCCCAAAGTCCGTTTTCCTCCCTCATTCCCCCTCCCTATATGCTGACCAGGAAGTAGGCAGTATGTCCGGCTCCACCTACCTCCTCGGGACCATCCAATCCCAACCCGCCATAGTCCACCTCGAACGAACGATCCTACCCTCCGAGAACGCTCTGAAAGTCATCGATTCTGGCCTCGCCGAGCTCAATGTCTTCCTCGACAATAAACCTGTTTATCCTCTCTCCTAAAGCCACGAGGGGTAAAATGCTGATGGGGAAAGTACTACTCGGCTCACGGCTTCCTGAACGAGACGATCGACCTCCCCGACTTGAAACTGACGGTCATCTGGCCAGCTACGGAGGTACATATCAAGAAGTACTCTTCACAACCGAGGTTCATGGTTAGGGAGACGCCAGAGATGTATGAGCGGGTGGTGGTCCCGTACATCACGTCATTCCCGCCTGATCGACTGAGTTGGTAGGTCCTTTTGGCTGGCTAGGCTGATGGGACCAGGGTCTATAATATCCTGGAGGGTCGGAAAGAGGCGGAGAGGGTGCTGTTCGATGACAAGGAGGAGAGCGGGTTTTTAATCCTCCCGGATCTGAAATGGGATCAGACGTCCGTGTCTGCTCTCGTACGTTCCCGTGTGTTCACACGACATAGCCCAGGTTGCTGACGAGATCAGTACCTCACAGTCCTCGTGCGCGATCGCCGGATCCTGTCTCTAAGAGATCTCACGCGGGGACACCTACCTCTTCTCGAGGCTATCAAAGCCCAAACTTACCGTACCGTCAAGGAGAAGTTTGGCGTGGAAAGTAACAAGCTGAGGTTGTTCGTACATTATCAACCTTCATACTGTATGCCTTGCCCTGCCAGGACCGAGCTGATCGGACAGATCACTTTCACGTGCATGTGGTGCATATCGAGCATCAGGGGCTGGCGGGGATGACGGTGGGCCAAGCCCATCTCCTGAACGATATCATCTCCCTCGTGCGTCACCTCTCTTCTCCTGAGACTGTCATTTGAGAAGCTTTATGATGGTGCTACAGCTTGAGCTCTCGCCGGACGCGCCCGAGCTGTCGCTGCTCGCGAGGATGACATTCACCTACGCCCTCGGGAAGGAGCACGCGCTGTATCCCGGCTTGATGGCCGCGCAGGGTATCCCTCCCGTGACGATAGAGGAGTGAAGGAGGATTGCCGAAGCGCCAATCGATTGACGAAGCGCCAATCGATTGACGACAGTATGTCGGGGTCCAAAAGTGACCATAGCCCATCTGGAGCTCTCGTGTCGAAGGGCGAGACATTCCCGTGGGGAATATGGATATTCGGTTCGGGACGACGGCGCCGGAGACGAGATGATGGTCGCTAGGCCTGAATCGCTAGTTTGCGATATGCACAATCGTGCTGTTCCCCGTCTCAGCTCTCCACCTTCTTCTCCACCCTATGCGCATAGTAGTCCCCCACCCTCCTCGTCGCCCATCCAAGGAGTTCCCTCCCGCTCTTCTCCCTCACCTCCTTCTCCCGCTCCTCCTCAGTCTTGGTCGGAACCGGCTCATCGGATCCATCGATGATCACCTCGCCCACACCCTCACTCAACAACTCCCTAAACATCTCATCCCGATCCCCATCTGGCAGTTGCACCTCTTTGACGAGATCCATCAGACCGACCAACTCGCCTAGACCGGACATGAGCGCGACCTCTTCCTCGGAATCGGGAGGAGGCGGGTTCAGCGCTGCGAGTCGGTGGAGGCGGTGGAATGTCTCGCGAGTGATTGAGGTGGGGGTGATTTGGGGGATTGAGGATGGCAGGGGGTTGAGAGGGAGGCCGAGGGGGGATGTGGGGATTTGAGGATGGAGGGGGTCGGGGGAAGGCGGTTTGGTGGTGTAGCTCCGCGGGCGAGGGTTTTGATGATGAAGGGTCAGGCGAAAGGCGGGGAGCGCTCTGCTAGACGTTGACGAAGGAAACAGACTCATTGCTTATACAATCTTGATCTTGCTTCAAAGGAAGGATGAAGGGCAAAATCAAGCGAAAAGCCAGAATTGTGCCCAATTTGTTCCCCACCATTCCGTATCATGTATTTCATATAGTGCCATTCCTCGACGCTATGGACCCTCCCCATCCATCATTCACAGTCCTCCGTATCAAACGTAAAGCCACCGAACCCCCTCTTTCCTCACTCGGTCCGTCACCCCTACTACTCCATGACCCCCCTCCCCCCCCCCCTCCTCCCTCTCTCTCATCTCCTTCTCTCTCTCTTTGGTTGCTTCAATCTCCTCCACGTGCTAGAGTCAGGACCAGCTGAGACCTCTCAGTGATCCAAGACACCACCCAGACGCGCTTCAAGAAACGACGCGACATCTCCTCTCGAGCACGAGGAGTGTTCCGGCTGGCAGAGACGGTACCTGATACATGGCAGGGTGAAGGGGACGAGGCTGCTTTTCTCCAGGTCCGTCGTCACCTCCCCGTCAACGAGTAACAAGCTGATGAGCGCAGGAACGGATCCAAGGTCTGCTCGAAGCTCGAGATGAACCCGAACTATTACCCTCCCCAAAGACCGAGAGACTCCCGAAGACAGAGACGATGCCGACGGCTGCCCCGCCCCCGCCACAGTATCAGTACCGAGTCGTCCCCCCAACCAGCCCAGGGACGAAAGGGCTTCTCCTCCCACCCCGAGTCCTGACCATCGCCGAGTGAGCTTGCGCTCTTGTGGCTGGCACAAACACGAGCTCATGCTCGGCAGGACGGACAAGTCGCAGAACCCCCTTGTTTTCGTGGACGCTCACGCCGTGACCTCTCCACCGAGCTCGGCTGGTCCTTCTCGCAGATCCTCGAATGGGACTGGGAACGCTTTAGGTGCCAGGCTGAAGGATGACGGAGAGATGGAGGCGTTCCAGTCGATGTTGCAGGAGTATCTCGATTGTGTGTATCCCTTCTCCTCTCTCTACTCTTGGATCCCAAAGGGTTGACGAGGCAAAACAGTCGAGCGGCCATCTCTACCCCCAGTGCTGCCCGTTACCTCATCGCAGGGCAAGCAGATACCACCCCGCCCGACTACCGAGACCGAGCAATATGTTTACGACCTATACTTCCGTGATCTCCGGCCTTCGTTATCCTCAACACCCCTCGGTCTAGGCGCGGGTGACGGCGTATCCATCGGTGCCTTGTTGGTCTCAATTTATGTGGAGTTCCTTCAACGCTGATAAGCAGAACCTACTAGGCTAGGCTACGAAGACCTCTCCCCCAGCTCCAGCCCCGACGCCTCCGAGCCGGAAGACGAAGCTGACGAAGATTCCAACGACGAGGATTTCTATCGGAATGATTATCCAGAGGACGAGGATGCTGATGAGGATATGAGAGGGTATCGGGATGCTTTTTCGGATGAGGAGGAGAGGGGAGGGTCTGGTTCTGAGGAGAGAGCGGAGTGGGATTACCGATGACGGGCCGGTCAATCTATTACCGCATCTGGGAGACCGGATCATTACCTATGGAGAGTATCGCATACAAACATGACCGACTATGCATTGAGATGTCTTTGCTGATGCGCTGCTCTCCTCGTCCTCTGCGTTAGATTCTCGCCCACCTCGCTCGTCCCTTTGGGCTCAAAGTCATCCCCGGCGATACGCCACGATCCTCCTCGCCTCCTCACTCTTCCGCTTCACAAGCTGGACCACCTCCTTCCCCCAAACCTCCTCCACTCCCTTCCCACCCACCAAACATTCCTCTTCATGCCTCTCCCCATCCTTCCCACTCATAATCACCAGATTATCCTCGCTCACCTCCCTCTCCCTCTCCCACCTTACCGCATATGGTTTACTCAATACCGCATGAGGCGGGATCGTCGTCCGTCCATGATACAGATCCTCGAATACCCAACCGAGATCGTCCGTCGAGATTGTTAATCGCTCTTGAACGTCGAGATGGCGGATACGTTGTTCTCGCTCGGCGAGACCGCGTTCGAGGGATTGGTAGAGTTTTCGTCGGTTCTTGATCTCCGCGGCGTCGAGGAGGGGCTTGCCCGCCACATCGAGAAGAATGTAGGTCGCGATGTTGAGGCCAAAGATCGCGGGTAGGGAGCCTGCTCGCGGGTCAGGATGAGGAAGACGAAAATGAGAGGAGCATACGCACCGAGAACGGGGAGGATGCGGACTCTGAAGTCGTCGAATGCTTGGAGTTCCTTGACCGAGCCTTTCTGGAACTCCTCTTCAGGCAAGGGTAGGAGCTTCACCTCACCCGGGACCTCTGTCGAGTACACGACGCTAGACCCCGGCCAGTATCAGCTGGGAAAGACATGGATGTACCGAGGCAAGCGCACGGGATACCCGACGAGATCCCATTGATCCGTAATCTCCGTCTCACCGACCGTGCCAGAGGGTCCTCATACGTATTCGAGATATCCCTACCTCCCCATCAGCTCGGCGTCCGTCCGTGGAGAGCTCGGGTCGACTGACGCTATTCGCACTCGCGTGGGATCCCGCTTCGCCCCCGCCCCCATACTCGAGAAAACCTTGATCCCCTTCTCATGACAATGACTCAACAGATCGACCTTCGTATCGATGTTATCGATCGCGTCGACGACCCAATCGGCGCCTTCGAGCCATGCTTCTCCCTCGCCTTTCCGCCACAGCCCGACTCGGACGTCGATCCTGACGGCAGCTCAGCGATGTAGAGTACGGACATGAGGAGAGAAGGCGTACTGGGCCCAGGGAGCGATTTTCTGAAGGAATCTCTGCATCGCAATGACTTTGGGGGAACCGACGTCTTCGAGAGTCGCGCAGGCATGTCGGTTGAGAGAGGAGAGCGTGGTCAGGTCGAACTGCTTTGTCAATCGGGTCACCCTCGAATCGGACCTACATCTATCAGGAGTAATCGTCCGACACCACTGCCTAACCGTCAACCAACGTGACAGTCCCAAAAGGAGAGAAGGACGTACCTCCGCAAGAGCATGAGCGCACACCAGCTCCCTACACCTCCACACCCAACAACCGACACATAACTCCCCCTGACCTTCCCCATCGGCTCCTCCCCCAAGAAATTGTAGTTCCTCGTAAGCTACCCAGATCGCACCGCCATCAGCCCCACTCCCTCATCCTCTCCAGTGTAGCGTGAACTAGACCCACCTGCTCACGGATCAAACCCTCATCGTACTCCCCCCTCTTCCACTCCCTCACCTTCCTCCCTCCACCAGGCGTCCTGACCCCCTCAGCATGACGCTCCGCCACTTCCTCTGGTGACTCCACTCCACTCCCCGCTCGGGACTTTTCCCATTCTTCCACGTCCTCGCCTACTTCTCGTTTCAGTCGCTCGGTCCGGTGTTCTCGCCGGAGGGACTGGAAGGAGAGGATGAGGGAGGTTGTGGTTATTGCTGTGGCTAGGGCGGTGAGCAGGAGGGATTGGCGGGTCGAGAGCTGGGAGAAGGACATGGGAGTTGTCGGAGTGATCTCGATGGATGGCCACCACGCCGACGGTCTTGACGGATGAGTAGAATGGATACACAACAATGATGAGAAATGTGATACGAAACCAAGGGATCTTTGAGCCGGAATGAACGCGAATGCTTTGCCGACCTTCTCGCTTCTATCAACAAATTCCTGCAACTCGATCTTCTCGTACCGGCATATATTGCATTCATACTTCTGACTTCTCCCATGCTATCATCTAGGCACAGGTCACAACGAGAGGATCGAGAGGAAGGGTAGGGTAACAGATCCTGGGGGGTTGAGCAGGGAGAGGTATGAGGTGTGTCATGGCACGAAGATACTGGCTAGAAGATGCACACCTCACATACGCTGTTGAGACTCAGATGCGCCGAGGCGAGCTGCGGCGTGAGGAGGAAACTTGAGCTGGAGTTGGCCGTTTGATACTCCGGGACTGCCGTATCCTGGCTGAGGTGTGCCGTTGCCATTGGAGACGTTTCCATTCGCCTGACCTTGCAATTGCAACTGTTGCTGCTGCTGAGCCATCTTCGCCATGTTCATGATCCTCGCCTTATTCCGCGCTTCGACGAAGGCTTGGATGTTCGTGCCAAAGCCAGCCTGCTGAGAGAGTCGGGCGAGTTCGAGCTGTTCCGCCGTCATCCCGCCATTGGTCTGGTCTCCGTTCATCTGCTCGCCCATACCGTTAGGTAGCTGTTGGACTGCCGCTTGCTGCTGAGCGAGGGCCACAGCTCGCGCTTGGAGGATACGCTGTTGCATCGCTGGATCCAGCGATTGACCGGGTTGAGGGAACCCATTCTTGCCATTCGGAAGCATCATCCCGTTCACCATCTGAGGTGATTGGCCGTTCAGCGGTAATTGCTGATTCGGATGCATCGAGTTGCTTGGCGAGAGGGACTGTCGAGGTTGGCTGGGCGGCGGCATCGAAGCTCCGTTCTGAGATGACGGGCGTTTGACGACAGGTGGACGACCATTCTGAGGCTGATTGGGTACACCGTTTGGAGGAAGCATCTGTTGCCCCCCATTGACGGCCGGACTACCGTCACCAAACGGAACGCGCTGCTGCACCTGTTGAGCTTGTGCTGCCATCGCCTGCTGCTGAGCGATCGCCTGCTGTTGCTGCATGAGCTGAAAGCGTTGAAACTGCTCCATCTGCTGCTGCTGAAGAAGCTGTTGCTGCTGCAGATGCGCAGCGACTAGTTGAGGGTTCGGCGGGACGAGTTGAGGGCGAACAAAGACTGGGACGGGCGGCATCTCGATAGGTCCATCGAGCGCAGCAAGGGCTTGAGCGAGGGGACTCGGATCCGGGCGAAGCTTCTCGATGTCCTCTTCTTGCAGGAGGGTGATGCGGTTGCGGATGTACCTGTGGACAATGTCAGTGATTAAGAGTCAGCTACAACCTAAAACTGACTTTGGGTCGAGGTCATCGATCAGGACCCAATCGCCGTTCCCTGCAACGCCCATACCCACGCCCAAAGCTCCTCCGTGATCCACATCGTACCTCCAAACCTCATTCAGCCGTCGCCTCTTGGCCGAAAATTCGTCCGTATCCTCCTCTTCCTCCTCGACCTCTTCGATGGACTTCGGTCGCCGCGAGCTTGGCCGGGAAGATATAGTATCAGGGAACAGCAAATCGGAGGCATCATCGCCAGCACTCGAAGCGGCACAACGACGCCGTCCAAGCACGGGGTTCCTGCGGTCGAGGCGAAGGATACCACCCCGACCTCTGCGTAGACGAAAGGATGGAGGGCAGAGGAGCTTGTCGTCTTCGTCCTCGTCGTCGTTGCGCATGAAGGAGTACCGAGGATCGAGAGCGGTGATTGGTCGAAATGAATGAGCGGCCTGAGACAATGGCAGCGGTTGATACGATGACTAAAGAGGATGAGCTCATCTCTGCTCCCAAGTACGATACACTCACATCCGTTGCGTCGTCCCACTGTAAGTCCGCCGCTTTCTTCTTCGCCAGTTCCTCCTCGAGCCGCTGCCTCAACACCGCCATCCGCTCCCTGAGCACCTCGGGCGCCGATGATCTCCCCGTCGAGGTCAGACCCTTCTCCGCCAACTTCGTCGCTTCCATCGCTCTCTCCCTCTTCTCCCGCTCGTCCCGCTCCCTCTCCGGCAACCTCTTCCTCGGCACACTCTGCTGCAGATGATGTCTGCCGAGTAGGTTGGTATTGACAGTCGCCGCCTGGACCCCTGTCGTCCTTCCCGTGATCACCTCCTCTTCCTCTCTCGTCATGCCCAAGCTCGGCCACCGCCGCTTGGTCTCAAACAACTTCCATTTGGCCTCCCACAGCTCTCGCTCCGCCTTGTACAGTGCCGACTTCTCCTGCTCACGCCGTAGGACCATCAGGGAAAGGTTGTGCGCGGATCGTAACTCAGTCTGGATCTTCTGCATCCGCTCAACCGAGAAATTGTCGGTTCGCCGAGTTTTCCTCGTGGCTCGAATGTCACGACGTCGAAAGCAGACGTACGGATCACCATCGTTCGTCTCGTCATACTGCGGTCGGTCAGCAACATTGACCTGAGCGTTTCAATCACTCACGTTTAGGATAGGCATAATGGTCCTGCCCTTCCGCTTCTCTCGACGAACCTTCCAGTGCGGGTAGATGCTTCTTGCCATTCGACTGAGCGACTTGAGTTCGGGTAAACCTCTAGGAACTTCGTTGCTCGGCAAAAAAGACGCGGAGATAGGTGTAGCGAAGAGGGGTTCGACCGATGAGAAAGGGGGAAGAAGGGATAGGTTCTGCAGCATCCCGTCAGGGATGGTATTCACTCACCGAGATAGCAGTCAAGACTCACCGTATGGAGCATCGGCACGCTGTCCTCTGCATGCTTCTCCAGCACACCCATAACATACTCGAAAGTGTCCTCAAAGATGAAGACCGGCGCCGGTGTCTCCTTCTCCCTGTCCTTCCCCTTATTCCTTGACGGCCGTCCAGCGCTAGGAGGCGGCATCCGGTTTTGCCCATGACTCTCTCTCAGCGGGCTCTGCACCGGATCTCCACTCGGCCCCTCCGCTTTGGCATTGAACGCCGTCAACCATCGCTCATCCTCGTCGTCCATGCAGTATCCCAGCCCGCCCAAACCCCCACTGCTCTCCTCGACCGTATCGCTGAACCGAACGTATCCATTGGGCTCGACGTACTTGTGCGTCTGGTAAAGCTTGGCGTAATCGGTAGTCTCGATGAGACCGGTAGCATCGGGGGTGGGGATGTGGTAGTTGAGGGTGGAAGAGGAAGCGCTAGGCTCGGTTCGCGAGGGTTGCCGGTGATGGGGTGTAGGGGAAACAGGTTTGGTGATCGGTCGGGAGTGGAGGAGGGATGCCGAGGAAAGAGCTGCTTGGAGATGGTGTTCCTACGAATTGTCAGCTGAACTTTTCAGAAATCTCTCTGCCACGACCAGCTGCTACCGTCCTCGCCTTCCCGATCGGGTAACAAAGTGATCCACCTTCCACTCGCCCGATCCCGTCGTTATGCATGGGGGTGAGCATGCAGAATCCCACGGAGGCTCTAGAGCCTATCCCTGCCAGCCTCATGCGCGAAAGCAGAAGGTCAAAAGAAGCCCGCAATGACCCAAACGATACGTGGGAAAATCGCGAAAAACACAAGAGCGCGCTTGACACGCGTGGCCCGACCAAACATACACCGCCCCCTTCCGCCGCCGACACAGTCGACTTCAGACCCCCTTTTGACGGTGATGCCAATAGGAAACACCCCCTCGATGCATAGTGAAAGTGGAAGCGCGAGGCCACTTACTAGTAACTCTCCACTCTCAACCCCTTTTGCTCCAACATGCTGGTGCTTGGTCGTCTCGGAGGAAGAGCTCGTTTCGTGATCCCAGACGATCGTCTCGGCATTTCTGAGGTCGACTTTGTCTGATCCACGGTAGATTAAAAGTTTGGTTTTGTTGGTGACCCTCCCAGCACGACGGGACGATGTCACCATCCTGCTGAGGGGGATAGATGGGCTTGGACAGGCCGCTGCAACCCCGTCCTGAGGCCATTGATCACTGAGTGGGGCTGACTGCTGACGCCCGCCCGGTAGCTGCCCGAAAAGGGTCTACGCAAATTTTCCGGGAATTTGATCGGGAGCTTACGATATTGGTGTGGCACTTTTCAAGCAGCCAAAAGATGGCCATGTCTGCCATGTCCCGTCTCTTGCAGCATGCTCGAAGACGCGACGAGACGTCACAAGATTCCGGCAGCCTAGAGGCGCACGGATCACAAGCCTCCGATGTGAGATCAGGATGACACGATGCAAGTGAACAACCTGCAAGCTCAGCCATCGTCAATGACCATCGGCCTCACACCCCTTCTTCCTATGGGAGGCAGATAGACGCACTATGTACGCTCCGACCTGCAATCCACAATCCGTACACCTGTGAACAGCTTGACAGGGTA
>JAABUK010000285.1_pt1 | contig 115159 bp, 112 predicted proteins | sample 5559141 | NCBI WGS metagenome assembly JAABUK01 (sample SAMN10711869, study PRJNA513367) | rock metagenome | isolation source: Antarctica rocks | place: Antarctica: Victoria Land, Pudding Butte nord | collected 2016-01-03 | reverse complement strand
TGTATGCGCGTATCTATGGCAGCAGCAGTGGCCATGTATGCGCGTATCTATGGCAGCAGCAGTGGCCATGTATGCGCGTATCTATGGCAGCAGCAGTGGCCATGTATGCGCATATCTATGGCAGCAGTAGTGGCCATGTATGCGCGTATCTATGGCAGCAGCAGTGGCCATGTATGCGCGTATCTATGGCAGCAGCAATGGCCATGTATGCGCATATCTATGGGCCATGTATGCGCGTATCTATGGCAGCAGTAATGGCCATGTATGCGCGTATATCTATAGTAGTAGTAATGGCCATGTAAACAAATAATCCTGAGCGGCCCTGAGCGGCCCTGAGCGGCCCTGAGAATATTAAGCCGGTATTAAGAATCCTAAATAATCCTGAGCGAGCCTAAACGAGCCTGAGCGGGCCTAAGCGGGCCTGAGAATTCTTACCTAACTCTAAGTTATTTTAGCGCTCGCGAGCGGGCCTAAATACTCCGAGTAAACCAGGATTCTCAGAGTCGCTTACACTTTTATAGATAAAGATATTGTAGAAAAAGAAAAGTTAGGAGGTCGACGAAGATTTTATACCTATATTAAGACCGCTACCCGTATATATTTACTCTTATAACTAGAGTTCTTCCTAAATAATAGAGTAGGATAATTTATTTTACTATTAATATCGCTAAAGCTCTACTAATAGTAAAGGTTTATAATTTTCGATAATAATTATAATATTCTTTTCTTTACTTTTCTCTTTAAGTTTAGAAGTTTTTATTAAATACCTAATACGATCTACGACTATATATTATATCGGTACGCGAGGCGCACGCGACGTATTATTAATTTTAAAATATAATTTATTTCCCTCCCTTTTTCCTACTAAGTTTAGAGGTTTTTTATTAATATATTACTACTATAAAAATAGGAGATTAACGGAATTAGGTAGGAGGCGTAGGCGTTATATATATACCTTATTTAATTTAAATTCTCCTAAATTATATTCCTTCGTCGAAATATTAAAATATTAAATTAATATTTATTAATTTCGAGGGCGAAACCCCTAGAAGGGGAGGTAATTATTATATTATATTAAAACCAACTTTATAGTAGTTATTAAATATAGTATATAAATTTTATATAAAGAGTATACGGCGTGGTTACGCTATTTATATTATAGTATTATATTATAGTTTCCGGTACTCCGGAGTCTTTTTAGAAATAAGAGGCTCGAAGCCCTCGCTCTAACTCTTTAGAGATTAATTTTATTATTTAAATATAAAGATTATTTTCCTACTAAGGCTTTATATTTACTTTTATATTATTATAAATACCCTAGGTACTATAGCCTAATAAAGGAATAATCTTTAAATAGTTTTTAAATAAATTAAATATTAATACTAAAGCGTTAATACGTACCTTCGTTAATTTTAAATAAATAAATCGTTTTATTAAATAATTTAAAATAAAGACGCTAGAAGCTATACGTAAACTTCGTTTTAATAAATATAGATTTATTTAAGTACGTACTAGTAAAACGCCTAAATAATATATAAATAAAATATTTAATTTAACTAAGACCGCCGATATTCTTAATATATATTAATAAATATTTATAATCTACGATTATATTAACTCTAATTTCAAATCTTTTATTAATCCGCCTAAATTTAATATCCTACTAGATAAGTTCCTTAATTTATTTAACGTTAAGAAAGAAGTTTAACTAGGAATAATACGAAGTAATAAAACGACTAGGCCTCTACCGTCTTCTAAGTTAAAGGGTTTACGGTAAAACTAATAGAATTATTAATAACTTAACCGGTTCTAGTTATAATAAAACTAGTTATTTTAAATTACTTTTTATTAATTTATTAATCCGGTTTATTAAAATATATTAAGTATTTCTTAAACGTAGTAGTAGCCTTGTTAAATTCAACCGTTACTTATTTAATTATAAATTATTAGTAGTAGTACTAGGAATATATTTTTCCCTCCTAGAAACGGGAATCGACTTAACTTTTAACCGCGCTAAGAAAACCGCGGGCCTATAACCGGTAGTTATAATTTTAATTATTTCGGGTAATAGTAAATACCCTCTAGGTATATAATTATTTACTATAAAACCGAGGTATAAAAGAATTATTTTTAAGAAGATAATATTATAGAGTAATAAATAAAAGAGTAATCCACGCCTAATATTAATTACGTTAATAAATAGAGCTAGGATTAATAGTAAAAGGATTATTATAATAAATAAAATAAAATAGCCGGTTATTAAGTAATTATTATCGATTCGTTTAAATAAATCGAATATCGTATTTATAAAGAGTCGTTCTTTTTTAAAAACGTATTATATACGTATTTTAAAAGTTAAAATTTAGATAGAAACTCTACTAAAGCCTCCTACCCTAGATATTTAATTATAAATATTATTTAGAAGAGTAAACAGCCTTTAGTAATAAACGAGAATACGGAAATTTATTACTAAATTAAAACGAATAACGAATTACTAAAATAGAAACCTATTATTAAATTAAACTACGACTCTTCTAAAAATACGGGAATAGGATAAATATTTAAGAAATACCGGTATACCGGTATTCGGGTCGGCCTAGACCCTAAAATTAAAATAGAAAAGAGTTATAAAGATATTAACTATAGGGTAATTATCGCTAATTATAAATTTATAATACGTTTTCTTTTAAAAGTTAGAATTCGTATTATAATAACCCTATTCCAAGCTACCGGTATTAATATTAACTATTATATTATTTTTAAATATATCGTTACTTCTTTATACTTCCCCGGGAAAGATAAAAATAGTAATAAAATAATAACCGAAACCGCCCTTAAGAAAGTCCATATTATAGATAATTTTAAAATAAATATATTTATTAATATAGACATTATAGCCCTTAAAGGAATTAATATATTAATATCTCGTTAAGTAATTTATATCGGTAGCTACGATATAAAATACCTTATCGACGTCTATTTAAGGAGTATAAATATGAACCGGCCGGTATATATTACGAAAATAAAAATTATCCCCCTATAAATTATTATAATTATCGAAGTCTATAAGTTTAATCTACTAGTACGAGACTACTTTTTTAAATTAATAGATATTAACCTATATCTCTTTACCGAAATCGTTAATAATAAAATAAGATTAGTATTTATAAAGAATAAGACGGATAAATTCGTTAAAATCCTAAGAAATATAAGGCTTGGCTAGGTACTAGAGGTTTAATTTAATAACTACTATAATATTACTATAGGCGATAACGACGTTCGTGAGCTCGTTATACGAAGGCCTCTTTAAGAGTATAAAGAAACTTTTATTAAAAACGCTTTTAATAATACGGTTATTATTAATACTAGTTTATTATTTTTTAGATAGTCTTTAAGGGGTAAAGATATAAAGAACCTAATTAATTCCCGGCCTTTTATTCTATTAATAAAGATAATTACTTCGGTAAAGAATAATATCCTTTTAAACGGTATTACTATTTATAGTAAATAACTAGAGCTAGTAAAGATTATTAATTAATTTTTTATACTTTAGGTAGAAGGAGGCTTTATTAATATTCTAGAAAACGAATAAATATATATATTACTTCGCGCCGACTAGGAAGATAAAGTATTTAAAACGGTATATATTTATTTTATAAATAACGAGAGCCGGAAGATTACTAACGAAATCTTTAATAAACTATATATTTAGGGACGGCTTAAATAGACGATATAAACTACTTTATTTAATTTCTTAGTCTTCGTTATTTGGATTATAAAATTAGACGGTATTAAAAAAGGCCGTACCGTTATTAATATTCGAGGTTTAAATATTATAATTATAGTAAACGTCTACTATTTACCTCTATAGAATAATATAATTAACGCCGTTAAGAGTTATCGTTAGATTATTATTATCGACGCGGCTAGTTTTTTTTATTAATAGCGAGTATACTTTAAGGATAAATATAAATTTACTATCGTATTATACCGCGGCCAAGAGACTTTTAATATTATAGTAATAAGATTTAAGAACTCGCCTACGTATATATAATAATAAATAGACCGGATTCTATATATTTATAAAGTATTCGCTCGAGTATATATTAATAATATTATAGTATTCTCTTAGACCCTCGAGGATTATATTTAATATCTATATACGGTATTTTTTTTATTCGCTAAATTCAATATTTTAGTTAACCCTAAGAAGGTATTTATCGGTTATCCGTTAATTATATTATTTAGTTAGAAAGTTAACTCGTTTAGGTTATTAACTTCTAAAGAAAAATTTATAATTATTAAATAACTAGTTTTCTCTTAAATATTAATAGTATTTAAAACGTACCTAGGAATAACTAGTTAATTAAGAGATTATATTAAAGATTATACTACTCTAGCTAGGTCTTTATAAAATAAGAAAATCGTATTATTAAATAAAGTACCCCCTATAGGCGCTTAACGATAGGAATATATTAAAAAAACTAGTTTTAAATTACTTTCTTTATAGGAGATTTATTCGTTTAAAGTTATTTAAAATACTCTTTTAAAGCCTTCCTTTTTATACTACTTCGATAATAAAAAGGAACTATTTATCGACTTTAATATTAATAAAGAATTCGGTTACGAGGCTATAATTTATTATATTATAAAAAAACTAAAAGGCCTTTATCCCGACTGGAAGTAAATTTAGTTTATCCTTTTCTTTAGCCGACTTTTTAAAGATATAGAAATACGTTATTAACCTATTAAAATAGAACTAGTAGGAATAGTATAGGTATTTATTAAAGTTAAATATATAGTCGAATTAACCTCTAAGATAGTCGTTTATATTAATTATAGAGTTACGTTTAATATAGTTAAATAAATAAATATAACTACCTTATTTATAGTAAAGATTAATTTATATATCGTATAGGCCTTAGATTATATCTAGTATTTTTAAAATATAGAGATCCGTTATAAATTTAGTATTAAATATATAGTACTAGATACCTTATCTCGACTATAATAAAAAGACGTAGTTAGGGACTTTTTAGAAAACGAGCTAGATATACTCTAGGTATATATATATAAAGTCTATATATTAATAAAAATAAATATATAATTTAAATAAGAATTACTTTAAGGGTACTAGAATAACGACTTTTAAACTAAAATAAATTATATATTTAATTATAACGTAGAAACTAGCGAGGATACCGTAGATCTTCCTTTTTTAAAGGGGGATAACGGTTTAATATAATATACCGATAATTTAGTTACTAATCGCGTATATACGCCGGAGCGCCTATATATACCTTCTTTATATATTAAAGTTTTATTTAATATCGTATATTCTAGCTTATATATAGGAAGATATAAATATTATAAAATAATAATTAAATATTAATATATATATAAACTAGATAAGAAACTAGGGGAGTATTTACGATATTATTTATAATATTAATTATTCGGTACTTTTGAATATAAACTTTATAGAGTATTATAGTTTATTCTTATACCGCCCTCTCCTTTTTATATAATTTTTATCGATTTTATTCTAATCTTACCTCTTTCTTAGGAAGGATTCGATAATATTATAATTATTATATATAAATTTTCCCGAAAGGTGACCGCGATTCTAAGAAAATTAATATAGAAAGTAAAATAATAGGTAGATATACTTTTACGTCGTTTATATTTAATAAATTAAGGTATTCCGAAGGTTATTCTTTCCGACCGCGACCGTAAATTTATAAATACCTTATAGAAGGCTTTATTTAATAAGTTTAAAATAAATTTAATATTTTCTACCGCCTATTATTTATAAACGGATAGATTAAGCGAGCGTATAAATTAAATTATTAAAATTATATTACGATTTTAAATCGCTACTTTATAAAACTTTAAAACCTAGGAAGAAGTACTACTTTTTATAACTATATAATATAATAATACGTTTTCTTAATTTATTAACTATACCCTAAATAAAGTAGTTTTCGGTTTTATTATTAATAACGCGTTAGACCTAGGAAACTAGGAGAATAATATTTTATTAAAGAAACTAGTATATATTTAAATTTCGGATATAATTATCTTTATTTAAATATACGATAAGAAGTATTATAATTATATTTATTACCTCTAATACTTTCGTAAAAGGGACTAGGCCTTACTATACCTATATAAAAATTATAATATTCCGGTAAATAAATTTACTAGTCGTAAATATAATTAGTAAATAACTAGGTTATTTAAGATTTTTAATTATATTAATAGGTTTATATACCGCCTTAATATCCTAGAAAATTAGAGGATTTATAACGTATTTTTAATAATATAACTAGAGTAGTATTTATTATCGGATTAGGACCCTTTTAAACGTCTACGACCTATAAACCCTAAAGTAATAAAAACCGAGCGAGATAATTTAAAGCTAGAATAAGAATTAAAATATATCCTCGATAACCGCGTTATTAAAAAAGAGAAGGGTTATACTACCGAATACTTTCTTTCCTAGAAAGGTTAAGGATTTATATAGGACCGTTAAATAAACGTTAAAAATATTTTCACGGACGAATTTATTAAGGAATATAAATAGTAGGTTAAATACTAAATTAAATTCTTCTTTTAGGGTCGATAATTTTAAAAGTATAATTATATTTCCTTTTTATATTATCGCTCCTTACCTACTCTTACTAGGAAATAATTATTATATTAAATCTATTTATCGAGCTCTATTTAGAGTATAGGTACTACAATAATATTAAAGGGGTATTATATTAAAAACCGGTAAAACTATTTTCCAATAATTTTAAATTATTCGCTTAATCGTACATAGAGCTATATAGCCCGAATATCTTAATATTATATTATTTATATACTCTTTTATATAGATTTAGGTATATACCCCTCGTTATCGCTACTTCTTAACTAGGTAGTATATTTATATAGGAAAGAACTTCGGATATATTTAACCGAATCGGGACTAGCTCCGCGCTAAAATAATTTTAATTTTAAAAATACTACTAAATAACTTTCCCTAATAAACTAGATTTACGTTAAGATTTTATTTTTTTAATATATATTTAAAGGCCCTAGTCCTTTAGTACTAATACTTTTATAATATTATATATATACGTTTTTATTTTATTAATATTATGACTTTTATTATTAATTACCTACGTTATCTTTATACCTCCCTATTACTTTACCTCGTTATCGCGATTTTAATATTAAACTTTACGACTTTATATTAAACTTTAAGGCTCTACAGGCTTACTCGTAATTAGTCGATAATTTAAAATATATATTACTTATTTATTTACTTCTATATATAGATACTATTTACGTTATTATTTATAATACCCTATATAAATATATTAACGAGGGCGTTAACTTCTTTTTTTTAAAAAAAGCGATTTATTACGGGGTAGACTTTAGTAGGAGTATTATTATAAATATCTACTAAAACGGCGGGCTAAGCCCTACCGCTAGCTTTATCGGGACTAGGGTAATATTAAAATTTTAATATATTAAAACCAAATCCTCTATAGAATAATTAATATATTTTATACTATATATTATTATACTAACCCCGTATTAACTAGGTATAAAGATAAGTATAATTATAAGAAATTAAATAATAAAAGAGCTAGATACTAAAATATCCAAGTAATTTAATAAGTTTATTAATTAAATAAATAATTATTAAAGTTTAGAAGTAAGAGGAAAATATAAACGATTTAAAAATAAATTATTAGCGCGGTATTAATAACTATTATAACGTTATATAATATAAATAATCTTAGTTATCCTAGAAAATTATAATTATTAAATCGAAGATTTATTAGAATTTAATATACCTAATATTAATAAACCTAGTCTAGTTATTCTATTATATTTACGTATATTTAATATAATTAATTTATTAAATCTTTATAAATATATAAATAAATATATTAAAATATTTAATATATCTAGTAAAAATATTTAGAAATATATTAAACTATTTAATATAACCCGCGGTTAAAATAAAGATTAATATAATTAAAATACGTATTAAGATAGCGCGTTAATAGGCTATAGTATTAACTCTATAAAGAAAATAAAGAAGGGATTTCTTATTATTCTCTTTTTTTTTTATTCTAGGGAAGGGAATTATTAAATCTTTATTCTCTTCTCTTCTTTTCCCTAGTTCTCTTCCCTAGCCGGGGAAGGAAAGGAATTCTCTACTCTATTCTATAATATAATATCCTTAATTAATTCCGGGTAAAATAGTAGTATATACTTTATACTCTATTTCCTCTATCTATACTAGTAGCTAGCGCTACGGACTATAAATACTTTTATTCGGTATAAGAATTTATTTAATCCGATTTTACTATATTTTAATTATATTATTATAAAGTTTTTAGTCTTTTTTAATTAATTATAATAATCGAACTAGTCCCCGAATAAATCTCTCTTTTAAACCGGGTTAATAGTTTATATAAAAATCATCGTTTTATAACTCTCCTATTTATTTAATTATTATTAACGGGCCTAGGTTTTTACTTTCTAGTCGATAACTTTAATATTTTAATATTCTTCGACGTTTTCGATTAAATTTATCTAGTCTTTTCTCCTCTTTATAATTATAGTTACTTTATATTATTCTTTAAATCCTAGGACGCGAGGTATTTAGGTTTTTTTTCCGTCGATAATATTAAAGATATTTATCGTTACCTACCTCCCTAAAATTATATTATTAAATTAAAATAATAAATTACTTTTACTCGGTACCCTCTATTAAATTAAAAAGCGAAGGTTTCGTTAATTAATTAAAAAATTTAAATTAATATATAAATATAATTATATAAAGTATAATTTACTCTAATCGGAGATATCCTAAATAATAATATTATATATTAATTTAATTATATAATATATTTATATTATATATTTCTTAAAATTCGGTAATTATCTATATTTTATAGCGCGAAATTTATAATTATTTCGATTTTATCGAGAATATTTTTCTATTAAAGTAAATATACCTTCGGAAATTAAATTACGATTATTAAATTCCTATTAATAAATAATTCTTTATTTAAATAATTAAAAATAAGATTTTATATAAATTATTTAAAAATATATTATATAGTTATATAATAAAATAGCTCTTCGAGGGTAATTTAATTTAAAAAGACGAATAAAAATTAAAAATATATAGTTATTCTAGTTTATCAAAAATTAATAGTTTTTAAATAATTTAATTTATCGAAAATTAAACCGGAATTTTAATTTAAGAAAGAAGATAAACAACTTATTAAATAAAAACCTAATCTTCGTATAATAAAAAAATCTTATTATATATGGCTTGCTGCTTAGGGGGTCAGCATCCGGATCCGTGAAGACTCAAATGCAGACCAGAATGTTTTTTCCGCGTTTTCTCGTAGCAAATGTCAAGAACAAAGGTCACGACGGTGCTAGTTGGAGTCGAAAGCATACCATACGTTGTAAAATGTCAGATATCGTCAATCAACCGAACACCTGCGGCTCTTCACAAAGCTGAGTATAAAGTACTCGTATCCGTTTCAAGGCTGACAGATTGTTTCACGTGCCGCATGCACTCCTGCATATCACTAATCCTGCTGCTCAGCCCTTCAGGTAGTTCAGCTTCTGCCTTGCGCCGCTTGCTGTTCATCTACACGAAGCTTGATCTTCGTTGGGCCAATGAGTCAACAGCGATCACTTCCAGCTGTTTCGAAACTGCCATTCGGACCATCAACACTTTCTGTTACACTCCGCACTCTACGCTTGTGTGTGCCCCTGTTTCCCTGTTGTCCATTGGTGCGGTCTCGGGCCCCTCGGGCCCCTCGGTACCTCGGGCCAAGGCGGAGATGAAGATTCCCCCTTGGCTCTGACTCTGAGCAGTTTTTGCGACGAATCCTACCCAAGGGCGTGAATGGCGGCATCTTAAAGCGCTTGAGTCTCATGGAGTGGTCCGCTCGCTTCCATAGGGGACATGCTGGCATCACCTTTCTCTCACTTCAATGACGGATGTTGGTCTTCTCCAACTCCTCTGTTCTCCATTGTTACACCATCTGTTGTTGTCCCCCGCAGTCATCGAACCGAGCGCTCATCTAGACTTTGTGCTACCTACTAGGATGGGGAGATCAGTTTTTTGCTAGAAAGAAATCCTCGGCTTCCCATTTGAGAAGTCCTTGACCCTTGGTGATGATTCCCTAACACTCGAACTTCTACGGTGATGAGGGTGAAGATTGTACCCTGGGCCGCAGCTCCCTCCGCTGGAGCTGGGAAACGCGATGTCAAATGGGCAGAAGTACGCTCAGCACCTACTCATACCTCCTCAGGAACTAAATGTTATGCTAGGGCCTTCGTGGCATCGCGTCTTTGCTGGTTGTCACAAGCCATCTGACTCGAGCCTTCGCCCCAACTTTTCTTGCGCCAGCAGAAGACAGCCAGCACACCGGCTCCATCTTCCACCTACCCTTCCTGCGCCTACCCGCTCAAGGTCCGCCATGGGTCGCCCTCTTCTTCCTCCTTACCGGGTATGTCAATGCCATGAAGCCCTTGAAGCAAGCCCGAAGTGGCAGCGTCAACTCTGCGCTGTCCGGCTTGGCTAGCAGTACCCTACGGCGAACAGGCAGACTTGTCTTCCCAACGACCATCGCTACACTCTGCAGTTGGTTTATCGCGCAGCTGGGAGGCTACAGGATAGGGAAAATATGTGAAGCTACGTGGATACGTGACACGTGCCCCAACCGGACACCAGGGATCATAGCTCCTCTCCAGAGCCTGGTATACAACTGCTTCACAACCTGGTCTTCCGGCTCCAATGTATACGATCCAATTCAGTGGACTCTACCTTTCCTCCTCAGAGGCTCGATGCTCGTATATCTCACCCTGCTTGCTACTGTCCGCACGCAGCCAAGATGGCGTATGCTGGTCTTCATGGGAATGTACGCTTTCAGCTGGGCTGGACGAGATCGTACGTACAATTTCTTCTGCTCGCTCGAAGTCTATCTAGAACGATCCAAACTGATGTATCAATCTCTCCAACAGCAATGACAGGCTTGAACATTTACTTAGGCGCTACCCTTGCAGACTTCTCGCCTCAGATCTCCTCCTCCTCACATACTCAAACACCTAATATTCTAGTCCGATTAATCCCCTGGATCCTCCTCCTCCTGGGTCTCCACCTCTCCGGATATCCCGAAAAATCTCCCGAGTGGACCTCATGGTCCCAACAACTCGCCAGCATTGGACATTGGATATTCCCGACTGGCGCCGAATATTGGCGTTTCTGGCCATCGATTGGCGCACAACTTATGACAGTAGCTGCACTGCTCTCGCCATCTCTACAGAAGTTTCTCAGCCATCCTGCTCTTATCTGGTTAGGCAGTCTCAGCTTTCCATTATACTTGCTCCATGGACCGTTAATACGCAGTGTGCTCAGCTGGATGCTCTTCGGCTGGCGAAACCCTATCTACTACTATACCAAAAATTTCGATGGTAGTGTAGCTTCGACATGGGAACGAATCCCTTTTCCGGATAATTGGGTATTTTGCATTGCACTACCGGCCTTCTTCTTTGTTTTATTAGCATCAGCACATTTTTGGACCCTGCTCGTGGAACCTCGGTGTGCCAAGATCACCAAGCTCATGGAGGAAGTCATGTACGGTGAGAGCGAGTTGTCGATGGAAAAGACACTGCGCGCGAGGAGTGACAGCTTCTTGAATGGGCGCTCGAGGAGTGGCAGCCTGCTGAATGGGCATTCTGGAAACGACAGCGTGATGAGCAGTGTATAATATCATCATATGGGAGATATGCATTGGGTATGGCTACACAAAAGCATGGTGGCTATCCAAGTTGTATTAGCATGCGGGATGGAGCATTATGGGACATTTAACTGGCGTCAGATGGGGGTATACCACATGTTGTTAGATCTAAGCAACTTCAAATTGTTACTTGCTGCAGGGAAGAGCAAGCCTGAGAGGCTGTTTTGACTGCCCACTGCCGTGCGTTTTGTAGAGAGTCCTGACTGTGAGCATAGATTGTCCGAGAAAATACTCTATGTGTTCCCTCGAATGACAACCATCAGTCACAAACAGTATGACTAATTGACTCCAAATGGTGCAGAAGGTTCATTGTATTCCACCGTCTGTGCTATGTATATGCCATTCCCAGTGCAATTGCCAACGACCAATGCATCCATAATCTCCACCATCCTCTCCATCTCCGTCGCTACTCCAATTCTCGATTATTTCTCTCCTGGCTTCTTCGGCGCTTTGTTAGGGTTTCGAGGGTCGTCTGCAAACTGAGGGCCTAGGAGAATTGTATCGTTAGCTCAGGCTATAAAGACCGGAAAGAAAGAGTCTTTGATACTTGACGCGAAGAAGATGAAGAGAGGAAATGCACCTGCTCCAGGGAAACGTAGGACATCCGTCAATTGAAAGAGGACGTGGAAGGGGTGGATGAGGAGATATACGTACTTTGTGCAAGCGCAGTGGCGGCAGAGTTGATGCCGTACATCATGACGAGCCCTATAAAAGGCGGTCTATCAGCAACACTTTCTTCTACTGTTTTCTCCAGTCCTTGTATCAAGCCCGACTCTTGTAGCATAATGACGCTGCTAGCTTTCCGGCCTCTGCAAACTTCGCTATGTCTCCAAACCAGCTCTTTTCGTAGCCCAACATATGGAAAATTGACGCGCCCATCCAGGACAGACATACCAGCAACGAAGAAGGGAGCCATTGGGCCGGCTGCACACATCGTCAGCTATCAGTTCCCAAATCCAGAAGTAACGTCAGCTTCAATGCAGAGCAAAAGGGACGTACCGACAGGCGCGTTGAACTTCTTAGGTAGTAGACCCATCTTTCGAGGGCTCCTTGATTGTGCAGAAGGTTGTTTATTTGCTGGTCGACGTTGCAATGGGTCGTGTAGAAAGGTGACGCTGGGCGCTGAAGGCGTGGGAGAAGGTGAAAGATCTAACGCCGCTTTTAGGGGGGGTTGAGTGCCAAGACATATCCTACACCGGCGACGGTCGTTTGAGCCTTAACAATGTCACCAATTCGCACACTATAACTTTCGAAGAGTCCTACTTGACTCCAGAAGACCTCCGTAGGGAAGCAGCTGAGGTACACTGCTAGGATATAAGGCGATGTGGAGGTGAAGCATACCAAAAGAAAAAAGACCGTCCAGGATTCTGACCTGATATGGCTCCCGCAGCGACCGACAGTCCCACGATACCAGCGCTCCCAGACGAAGTGAGCAAGCCACCTGCGGGCGTTGTTCTGCCACCGAAAGACATTCGAGCCATCGTCGAGAAGACTGCTGGCTATGTCGCGCGAAATGGTCCCGCTTTCGAGGATCGAATCCGCGAGAAAGAGAGGCACAATCCAAAGTTTTCGTTCTTAAGTGCCAATGATGCATATTACCCTTTCTATGCGTGGCGGCTGGAAGAGGTCAGGGAGGGGAGAGGGACGGCAGTTTCAGCGGGGAGAGTTGGCGAGGCTGCTCCAGCAGAGCCAGAGAAGCCCAAGGGCCCAGCAGCACCCCCAGATTTCCACTTCTCGGCTCGAATGCCCAATATTAGTGCTCAGGACCTTGATGTCGTGAGGCTGACGGCTCTTTTTGTCGCAAAGAATGGGAGATCATTCATGACTACACTGTCTCAGAGAGAGACGAGAAACTACCAGTTCGACTTCTTGCGACCTCAGCACTCTCTATATCAATTCTTTAGCAGACTGGTGGACCAATATACAATCCTGTTGCAGTCCGCCAGCGCCGATGGAGAGAAGGCCAAGAGGGCACGGATGAGGGACCTGGAGCAGAATGCAGACGACAAGTTCAATATCCTTGGGCGGGCAAAGCAACGAGCAGAATGGGTCAAATTCCAAGAAGCTCAAAGGCAGAAGAAGGAAGAAGAGGCGGAAAAAGAGAAACTAGAATATGCGCAGATCGACTGGCATGACTTCGTCGTTGTCGAAACAGTCCTCTTCGAAGAGGCAGACGATCAAGCTGATCTCCCTCCCCCAACATCACTGAACGACCTTCAATCCGCCTCCCTCGAGCAGAAAGCAGCCATGTCATTACAACCGCACGACCGTCGCATTGAAGAAGCAATGCCTACAGAACAAGACTACAGCTTCTTCTACAACCAACAACAGCCTCAACAAGAATCCCACGCCTTGCCCCAACCAGCATACAACCCCTACGAAAACCAACAACCACAAGCAACGGACTACGAATACAGTCAGCCAGTCGCAGTCTCAGCTCAAGCGGACGAGGAGGAACGGGCGATTGCCGAACGGACCCAGGCACGTGAGGCTGCTCAGGCAGCCCAAGCGGCAGCGAGGGGTGGCGCCGGTCAACCAATGAAGATCAGGCCTAATGACTACGTCCCACGAGCGAAAGCAATGCGACAGAATGTGCAGATGGCGCTATGTCCGAATTGCAAGCAGCAGATTCCGTACGACGAGCTGGATCATCATATGAAGAGTAGACCAGCCCTTAGTATCCCCTTTCAAAGCATGCATATTAACATATTCCTACAGTCGAACTCCTCGACCCCCGCTGGAAAGAACAACGCCTCAAAGCCGACTCCCGCGCCCAAACCACCAACCTCTCCACCTCCGACGTAGCAGCTAATCTCAAGCGGCTTGCCTCTCAGCGTTCTGATGTTTTCGACGGTGTGACAGGTCAGCCGGTTATCAGTGAGGAGGAGCAGGCGAGGAGGAAGAGGGCGGCGTTGAATTATGATGGACAGTTGGAAAAGGCCAAGGATATGCAGGGGATGAATATTGAGGAGCAGATTAGGAATATTCATACTAAGTATAAGTCTTAGACTTGGCAGTTGAGGGTGCGGTGTTTGACGCAAGGGTGTCTCTGCGATGGACAGTGATGGTAGAGGCAAGCGTGCATTCATTAGGGTGTATAATTAGAACCCTTCAGACTTCACCAGACAAAGCATCAAAGTTGACGCTTTCCTCGTTGATGCCGACAGTCGGAGACTGGGACAAAAGGCATGCACAGAGAAACCTCCTATTGAACCGCGGTTCCGTTCAAATTGTTAGCATAATATACTTTCATGTGCGGATCAGGGCGTTCCCCAATATCAGAGGCTGCTGGGATCCCGATAATCATCGTCCGAATATTCAGATAGAACAACTTGCAGTAGATGAAATAGCTGTAGAGAGTCCTCTCCACCTCCTGACAGGTCTTTAAGAAAGATCCATTTCGTTCTCGTTCGCCTGCTCCGTACTCTAAGTCTAGAGTTTTTGGAATTGGGTTGGTGATGTCGTATCTGGATTGATGCAGCGCGCGTACATCGGTCAAGCTCAGGCGAGATTCCTCTACAGCCAGATTCGTAAGCCCGGCAACAGCGCCGTCTTTGATCACGTCCCATAAGCGCTGACGATTGGCTTCGCTTTCTGTTGCCCAGTCTTCGACTTGGCGGGCTGTTCCTGTTAGCAAAAGATATGGATGGGGTGAAAGGAGATGCTGTCCCATATATTTTAGCGAATGGAGGAGCGAGTTTGGCTTCTGTTTGGGCGCAACATCTGTGGAACAAGCGACATGTTTGGAGGACTGCGTATAGGTCGTTAAGACTGTGGAGATAGTCGGGTGGCTGGCTATGAGTTCGTCTGGAAGTTTCGCGATGTGATGAGTACGGTTGTTGTGGTTTTGTTCGAGGAAATTGTCCGGAGACATCTTTTCGGACCGAAAATGTACTCCCAAAGCTTCACTACGAATGTCGTTACAGACTCTTGATGTGATGTTTGAAGGCCAAAACTATCATTGCCAGATCGCCTTGCAGGAGAAAGATGTTTGTCGATCCGTCAATTGTTCACAGCGGTTTGGTATAGCCTTCTAGATATTGGTGCGTACAGATGGCCCCGAAGTCGACTCTTTGGACTCGTCGTTGAGCCGGCATGATGGCTTTTTGTGGAGGTGTTTGATTTGGACGGCGCAGAGATTTGTCTAACCCGCGAGATCACTCGACGTTGAAATCTGGGCGGGTCGTCGAGCCTTGCCTTGTCTGCTTGTGGAATTAGCGTTTAGCTAGTGATGGATTGATGAGTAGTATTAAACCAAGAACTTCAGGCTCACCATCTGGTAGATGGAGTAGTTTGTTCTTCTGTCTATACTATCATTACTTTGAAAATTTCAGATTATGATTACATCTCGAGCGCTCATCCCTCGTTTCTACGTGATGCTCATCCCTTTCCTTCCTCGTGTGCATATGTCCTTGGCCCATCCCGTTTTGTAACGCCTTTTCCGTAGTGAATTTGCCAATCCGATAGGAATATCTCTTCGCTGGCCCAGTTGTTTATATTAAAACGAAAAGTCTGACAACTGAGGTAGCCAGTCTAGGGACAGAACTCAAAAAGAAGGCCAAAGAAAGTACATAGTCAAGATGATCTATGTGCAACAAAGAAAGACTCCATCCAGCGTTGGCCCTGTCAAAAGTCGAATGAGCCAGGAATAGTGACCTTCGTTGGGGTGTTGGCTGCGGGCGCTCTGACCGCTGGCGAGGGCGACCTTCCCTTGACGGGTGATCTGCCTTTGATCGAGTCCTGCAAGTTGGCCTGAAGCTGCTTCGAAGCCGCATCTTCTGATGTGGTTCGCTCGAATATTGCTGCTCTTCTTGCAACCGACCCTCGACCTGTCGTTTCCGTTCTACTTAGACCTCGAGGACGTGATGCTGTCTTGCTAAATGACGATCGGGTGCTACCAGCTGGGCTGCAGTCCCTTGCCTCAATCTGGGAAGGCTGTTGGGACTTTCTGTCATCGATAGGTGGCATGAGTTGCTCTTGTGGCTTCTCCTCGGCCATTGGCAATGGCGCCGCAGTTTTATTATCCTTAACGGGTGGTAGAGGCTTTTCGACTATTATTTCCCGGGCAAGGGGCGATGGTTTTTCAGGTTTTGCGTCTTGACTGCCCAGGCTGGTCTGTGAATCTGCGAAGGTAGACGTAGTCTTCTCATCTTCGACTGAACTTCGGGGCGTTTCATCCTCTCTGGCACGCAAGAAAGCTGGGACGACACCGCCACCAATTCTTGACCAGAACATCCGTTCTCGGAGGCGTACACTTTCTTCCCAGGCAAGAGCTTCCGCTTGCGCCCCATCGGTACGCCAGTGGCCGTCCCTGATCATCCTCAAGAACCCAAGGAAATCACACGAGGCTCGCACCCGTCCCAAGCAGTATTTGCAGAGCGGGTATCTCTGAGCTGAATCACTATCGCTTGTTCGGAACCGATGCGTCCGAGCATGCTTTTCATCACGGCCCTGCTCTCCGCAAAGCGTGCATGGTGGGTAGTAGAGCTTTGCCGCAGATGGTGTTGGTTCCACAATCAATCTGCCTTCACACATACTATTGATGACCGCCCGTCTAGCAAGCCATGACAGACCAGGCGCTGTATCAAGACGTAAGGTAGGCTCAAGATCCTCGGTAAGTGCACGTTTGTAGAAGGAAGTCTCCTTCAGCGGCGTTCCGATGACCGGAGTGTCGCGAGATGAGAAGCTAGAGTTTGCGGAGTGGGTTAGGTTCGATGTACTCGAGGACGACTGGTGAATATTGGATGTCGAAAGTGATGATGTAGATCCGGTGGAGGGCATACGGTCAGGACCGTGGCCATGCTCGCGAGGGGTGAGATTACCCAAGCCAAGGCCGGTGAAACTTCCACTCGTCACACGGCTGGAAGGTTGAGATCTGCGAGAAATTTCGAGGAGCACATGGAAGTCTTCGAATGCTTGGACATCTGTTCGCAGTACCGGAGACAAAAGGTGTGTGAAGCTGGTAGGTGGTGCTGGTGGGATATCGTTGGCACCAGGGGTGGTCGGGGAGAGATTTAAGGCGTCGAAGACCTTACTCAAGTGGTCCTGGGTGTCGAGTGCTGGAGTTGATGGGGCGGTGGAAGCATTTGTATCTACCTCTATATCATTACGATGGGTTGACATATCCTGCATGGCTGTTTTGAGTTCTGCAAGTTGTTCCTGATGAGACGCCAGCAGAAGCTCGGCATCGTTGAGCTGTGCCTGGAGCTGTTCATTCCGTCGTTCCAGTGGCTCGCGTTCCTTTTTAGCGTCTCTTCGGGCAGCTGAGACCATCTACTGAAGATTAGTCAGATTACCTTGCTACCAGCAATCTTCGACCTACCTCATTTGCTTCCTCAAATAAAGCTGTAGTCAAAGTCTCCAATTCTTGCTCAATGCCTTTCTTCTCGTTCTCCACATTCACCCTCTGCCTCCGCTCGTCGGCAAGGCTCGTCCTAAGCCTCAGCAGCTCTGCATCTACAGTCTCCTGCCTGACCAGTATTCCGTTTGAGACTAAAGACTTGTGCTCTTTAACAAGCGGTTCCAACTGCCGCACACGCTCCTGTGCTGCTTCGAGTTCTTGTCGCGTCGCATTCAGAGTATCATCCAGGTCAGTTTGGTGGTTTATGGCATGAATGAGCTTGTTGCTGAGGGCCGCTATCTCATTACTTAATTCGGGGTGGTGAGGGGATGTAGAATTGCTTCTTGAGATCTCTGGGGATGTGAGAGGACTTCGAGGATCAGGAAGCGTGCTGAGAGTCTCGTCAGACTCTGCCTGCCGAGTAGGTATCCCTGGTGCCATCGTAATGGTGGCCATTTCAAGCCAGTGCCGATCCCAGCCTAAGTTCTGGAGATAGGGTCGCAGATTTTGCCTTTGAGTGGTGAGGGAGGAGAGTTCTATTGGACTTTCACGCCGCCATTGTCATGTCAGACTTGATGAGCTCCCAGCTCTGAAGCTTCGATTTAATAGTGTCGCATATGAAGACCGGATGTTTGGGGAACTGTTGAAAACCTTCTTTGGAGGGTGAGGCAGCTGCTTCGACAGGGCACTTGGTGGTGTGACGGCTTTTCGAAGGCAAACCGCGGCGATCACGGACCGATACACGAAGAGAATCGCGTAGAAGGAGTATCGACTATGCAATGCAATTGCATGATTGATAATGTGACTTTCTCGTCATGATGGGCTCATCACAAGAAGAAGCAGGGCGGTAGCAAAGGGATGATGCTGTGGTTGTCAGCTATCAGCCGTTTCTCTGAGAGGGAAAAGTGGCTTGTCCAGATTTCGTTTAGCGTAGTTCTGAAAGGCTATCGATTCTTCTCCGCATGCACGACGGAATCAATCAACGTCCCTGTGATCACATATATTCAACCACGTTCCAATAACGTGGTCGATCAAGCAGAGGTATCACAATTGTGTGGAGGTCACTCTTCGAGCCTGACCCCTAGGAAACCAGTACAGCGTACTCGTAGGACCCTTTAAAACTACTAAATTTGGGAGATCTCGTTTTTATGTTTCTTCCAATGCCACCATTGACCCCTCAGGTACGAGATTGGTTATCTGGACGGGATAAGGAAAACTTCAGCACAGGCGTCCCTAGAAATGGTCGATGGCCGCCCGAACAACCAATAACGAGCTGTTCCCGTAACAAAACCCCTGTCTTGACCAAGCCTCATGGTGGTTTGTATCTGAGATGGTCTGTATCCAAGCCACACCATATTCCAAGCTTGAGACCATTCATGATATCGTACGGAGTACTCCAAATGGATATTGTAGAAGCAGGGGTAGGGGGCTGACAGCCATAGCAGGGAGGTTACGGCCCGACATGCCGTCTAGATCTCGATATTGGCGGCGACCCTCTCTGCGACTACTATTACAATTATGGCATTAAAACAGCTCTTGCGTCTACCTACTTCCCTTCGCGTCACATTCTTCAATTCTGCGAGACCCTTCTCTGTACTTAATCGGCCCTCGCCAAACTACGAAGGTCATATACCGCTCAATGTCTTTGAAAAGGCCGCCCTCGCGGCTGGTTCTGCTGTTATGTCCTTAATCAACCCAAGGCGTGGAGGCATGTCAAATAGAGCGTGTCCGCAACTACAACTCACTGACTTACCATGACAGATTTGATTGCTGCACTTGGCGAAACTACCGCAACCCCCTACTTCATCTATCGCCTTCGCGATGCTATGCTTTCCAATCCCACTGGCCGACGTATACTTCGCGACCGGCCAAGGATTTCGTCCCAGACATTGTCAGTGGAGAACCTTCGATCAATGCCCGAGAACAGCGTAGGGCGTGCCTACGTCGGCTGGCTGGATCGAGAAGGAGTCAGTCCCGACACTAGAGACAGCGTCAAGTACATTGACAACGAAGAATGCGCCTACGTCATGCAACGATACCGCGAGTCTCATGATTTCTATCATGCGCTCACTGGTTTGCCGGTATTTGTGGAAGGCGAGGTAGCACTGAAAGCATTCGAGTTTGCCAATACACTTCTGCCAATGACTGGGCTTAGTCTCTTCGCAGTGACCCGGATGAAAGCTGCAGAGCGATCGAGATTTTGGAACACATATCTTCCTTGGGCGCTGAGCAATGGGCTGAAGAGCAAGGAGGTCATCAATGTATATTGGGAGGAGGAACTGGAGCGGGATGTGGGCGACTTGAGGGCTGAGCTGGGAATCGAGGCGCCACCGGATCTGAGGCAGACGAGGAAGACACTCAGGGAGCATCGAAAAGCGGCGAAGGAGAAGAGGGAGAGAATGAGTGGCTTGATGGCAGATTAGCATCAAGTGCGCTGTTGAAAGACCAGCAATCTGTGCAGCACCACGCTGTCAAATGCGCTGTTTCGAGGACTCCCATTGACCCAGGCCTGGTATCTACCATGAACGCCAATGATGCATTCGAGCCATTTTTACATGCCTCTTTGCCCTTACAAGTTCAACAAATCATCATCATCATCGTCCCACCCTTTCCTCCTATTTACCACGATTCTTCCTCCTCCTCCACTTCCACCTTTCTCCTCGTTCTCCGCCATAGCACCCAACAGCTCCTTCAACTGGTCTTCCGTAACCTTACTCCTCAGCTGCCCCGACCTCGCCAGCATAATGAGTCTGTTCTCGACATCTGTGGCACGCGACTCCTTCACAAGGCGGATACGGCCAAGGCGATCGGCGGCTTCGGGCGTGAGGACTTGCGAGAGGATGGAGGTTCGGGCTTCATTTTCTTGTTGTCTGCGATTGTGTGTCAGTATGAATGATTGACAGACAGGGGAGGTGAAATACTGCTTTTGGTCTTCCCCACCGCTACCACCGCCAGAAGCCCCTCCCTGTTGCTGTTGTAATTGGGCGAGACGCCCCTTTCTTATCTGGGGAAATATTAGCTGCTTGGTCCAGCTTTTCATGTCAGCGTGAGGAGAGGCATACTTCTTCAAGATCTGCATCCGACATGATTGCGTTTACAAGAGTGCGCTACACAAAGGCGCGGAGCAAACGCATATGTCCAATTTGCCGAGGTTTCGCCGAGCAAATATCAAAATGTTTTCTGAGTCCGACTAATCACTATTCTGATGTTGTGGCTTTACGCGGATCTTCTCGACCCGAGGAGAGATCCGACTGGAAATGTGGACCGCCACCAGGATCGAAGGATATGATCGTGATTGACCACGCTAGTTAGGATTTACTCCCCCCTCTTCAATCCAAATCATGGCCCCGACATTCCCACCCGGTGTTCGACACGAGCAATTCACGGCATGGGCCAAGAAGCAGGGAGTCAAGATCAGTGGCGTTGCTCCGTTCCAAATCCCGGGACGCGGTCTAGGCATCGTTGCTCAGCGCAGAATCGAGGTTGCTAAATTGCAAACTTGGTCCTCTTGTTCATCAGGCTGAGTGTGATGTAGGCTGGGGAAGAACTTGTTAGCGTGCCAGTCTCTGCATTCCTAGCCACCAATTCGATCCCAGAGAGTTTCAAAGCGAAGCATAAAGACATCACTGTCCATGGTCTTCTTGCCTCATTTCTGGCTTTTGGTGGCGAGCAAATATCTCGCTTTGACCCTTGGAAAGCTACTTGGCCTACCCTACAGGACTTCCAGGTGTCTATGCCTATCCTTTGGCCTCAGCATTTGAGAGGCCCTTTCGATGGCAGGGGAGAACATTCCTCTATGGTCGGCTTTGAAGAGCAGCCTACATTCATCCTGCCTCCAGCCATTAATGGCCGGTGGACAAATGAACACATGATGAAGGATTTCTGGCACCCAAGAGACTCAATTGCATTGTTTAAGCAGGAACAGAAACTCAGTGCGGATTGGGAGATCGTCTCCAAACTTTTTCCAGGTCAGACGAAGCCGGAATATACTTATTACTGGCTCATTGTCAATACGAGGAGTTTTTACTTCGATCTGCTTGGGGAGGGAAAGCTGGATAATCATGATGATCGGATGGTCATGTGCCCGTTTGTGGACTACTTCAACCACGCAGATCATGGAGTGAGTCTCCCTCAGGCCGTGGCGTAGCGGATCAATTGCTGAGTGGCAGTGTGACGTTGCTTTCGACGAGAAAGGTTACACGGTCACTAGCGATCGTGCTTATGGTAAGTCTATGATTTTTGCAAGGGACGGAGAAAGGTAGTTGATCTTCCGACAGATATTGGCGAAGAAATCTATACGTCGTACGGTAGTCACTCGAACGATTTCCTCCTTGTAGAATGTAGGCCTCCCTCCCTACCACGAAATAATGCCTGCTGAATTGGTATGGTTCCTAGATGGCTTCATCCTAGACGAAAACCAATGGGACACCCTTCCGCTCGATGACTTCTTCGACGGCCACCAACTCCAAGGCAACAAAAAGAAGATACTAGAAAACCTCGGCTACCTTGGGTAAGAAGAGATTCAAGAATCGTCTAGTCCTGTCAATTGACAGTAAATCTAGAGATTATACTCTCAGTATCGACGGCGTCTGCCACCGCACCCAAGTTGCAGTCCGAGCCTCGACCCTGGATAGAAGACACCTGTTGCAATTCGTCGAGACTGGCGAGACGACGGCCGAGCGTGATGAATCGAGAGCTGATTCGTTCATCTGTGTCAAGATTTTGCAACCCTACTATGAAGACGCGAAAAGCGCGTCAGAGCAGTTGGAGAAGATAGGAGATCGGATGCCGAGAGAAATCAGGCAAACGCTGATACGGAGGTGGGAACAGATCAAGGTCTTGATACGTTCTGCGTTTGAGAATGGTATCAATAAGTATACGCAAGCTCATATGCATGAGGAGTTTGATGCACCAAACCCCTTCTTATAGCGATCGAGGCAAGTCAATGCAATGTACATATGTACTACCACCATAAAAACATCACCTTCTCCTCCCATCACCACCAGCAAGCGGCAGCAAATCCTCCTGTTCCAACGACGACGTCTTCACTTTGCCCTTGAGCATATGCATAAGCATATAGTTCATCACACAATGAATCCCCATCTCCTCTCCTCGCCTGATGATATATCCATTAATGTAGTCAATTTCAGTCTGCCTGCCAGCTCGAATATCTTGTAGCATAGAGCTATGATTACTACGCGTAGTATCGGCAATAGAGACGACAAGTCGTTCGAGCCGGAGCGTGTCGAACCGCATGTTCACATTGGGTACGTCTTTCAATTCTGGGAGAGACTTGATCACGATAGAAATCTCTGCTAGGAGAAGTCTAACCACTCTTGTGAAATGGAAATTCGATAGTAGTGCTCCGTTCTTACAGTCGAGGATAGCTGTCAGTGGATTTATGATGCAATTGACGGCCAATTTGTCGAGCTGCTGCTGGAAAAGGTCGGTTGGGGGAAAGCCTACAGCCACGAGGACGGGTGTTCGGGTCATGGTCCGGATGAGATAGCGGGCAGAAGCTGCCAGCTGATTGATGGAGTCGTTTTCTAGGGGCCCTTGTATGGGCATTCGAGGCATGACTCCTAATGCGATGGTACCCTCGCCTGCGTGGTTCACGGAAAACGGGCCGGTTGAGTAGAGGCCGTGTGAGACGACGCCGACGATGTAGGTGGGTCGGTACTCTTTGTCTGGAAATAGTTTCTCGTTGACTTCGTCGATTATTCCCATACCGTTTTGGAGGAAGAGGATGGTGGAGTCTGAGATTAGACGATGGGCTATCGCTTGTATGGCTTTGACAGTTCTCGGCGCTTTGACAGATACGACGAGATTGTAGATGACGTCTTCGTCGCCTTCGTAGCTAGGAGTATCTTCCTCGTCCTGCTGGCTGTTCTCCTGAGGCCGTGGCTCTTTCTGCCCATTTTCATCTTGCGCAAACCATTCTTTCATCTCCCTTTCTTCCCTTGATGTCAATCTTGGCTCTTCCGATGGTGCTATTGGGTCCGTGTGAGTCCCTCGGAGAGCGTGAGCATCAATCTCGAGATGTGGGGATGGGGAGCTGTCTGTAAAAAGGTTGCTGTCGTCGGGCGATAGCTCTGTGCCAATACGGCCTTCCTCTCTGACTTCAGAGCGTTCCTGTCGCGAAATTGTTGCTGGGTCCATGACAGCCTCCCATGCTCCTGACTTTTTCTGCAATTCCTGATCCAAATCCGGATATATCTCTTCTGGCCCAGGCAAATTTCCCCGAAAACTTCGTGGAACCTCAACTTCAAAGCCCCGCCTGGTTTGCGTCATACCATGAGAAGTGACATCTATCGACTGTCCATGCTCTTCCCATTGCCGAAGCTGACGGCGACGCAAGAGGAGAGTGACGGGTGGTCGATTGGGAATTCCTGCAAGTGCATGTGCAACAAAGCCTCCCAAGTTGCCGGCTCCCAAAATGTGTATTTTCTTTGGGACCTGGTAGTATTTCGGCCGACTTCGAGTTAGGTGTGACTCCCGGTATTTCTGAGGTGACTCGCTCTCTCGTAGTGCCGATCTCTTAGGTTCACCTGCTTCTTCATCTTTTCGTCGAGGCCACCAGAAGTGTGCGGGTGAAACAGAGAATTGTCGATTTATGACCACCCGGCCCACTCTATTGTCACCGTGAATCCATAGTGATGTCTGATATAGTGTCTTGGCCAAAGACTTTGTAATGGGCCGCCGGTATATGCACGGAGACAGGGTGAGCGGCGGACCCAATACTGCCAATTGATACACGAGGTGCTATCGCATTATATATTGGATAGTCAGACAGCGGCTTGAGGATCCAGGAAAGCCTCGGAAGCTGAAGTTTGACCCAGGTGTATACTTCGAAAAGAACGAGTGTATAAAGTATCGAGTTATGAAAAGCCCATCTCGTCATGTTGAACGGCGGCTAGCGTCAACGGAAACCAATCACGCTAAAGGGAGATCTTTTGCGCCAATCTAGCGCCAGGGCTTCAGCCGAGATCTCAAAAACAATTGAGCCCGAGAATCGTGCCATACTACGACTCATTTTGGTAGTGGATTCCCGGCATGGAGGTAGCTGACCTCATACCGTTGATAGAGCTGCTGGACGACAACATCGACGATCTTGAGGAAGCGTTAGCACCATTACTAAAGGGCGCTCTATCAGATGCCGCTGGTAAACTGCCTCTTCTGGACAAGGCACAACTCTATGTTTTGGTGACTTATGCTATTGAGTCTATAATATTTTGTGCGTATATGGCTATCTCATTGAGGTTCCTATGCTAACAGTCAATAGCGTATCTTCGACTCAACGGTGTCAATGCAAAGGAGCATCCTGTTTTTCGAGAACTGACCAGAGTTAAACAATACTTCGAGAAGATCAAAGTGGCCGAATCGGCAGGAGCATTTTCTAACACCAAACTCGACAAAGCAGCTGCCAGTCGTTTCATCAAGCATGCATTGGTAAAGAGGTATTGGATCACCCACTACTTCCGTGGGAGCTAACGGCTTGCTCAGGCTGGAAATGAGAAGTACGACCTGAATAAGGCGAAGCAGCAACAGAGGGAGAAAACCGCGGCTCATATAAGATTCGAGGAGATCTCGAAGAAGCAACAGGTGGATAATGAGGCAGAGATAGGGTCGCAAGCTAGCTTGTCAAGCGATGACTCAGCTCAGGAAATGGGCAACACTGCTGCAGACGCGCAATCTCAGGTGCCCGCGCAAGAGAGTCTTAATGTAGACTCTAGATCAGATATCAAAGCTAAGAAGGGTCGGAAGAGGAAGAAGAGGAGCGGTGCATGTCCAAGACCCGATGCCGCGGATGCCGAGGCCAACGCAGAAAGGAAGCGTGCAAGGAAGGCCCAGAAAAAGCAAAAGAGAGTGCTGAAAGAGTCGCAATGAACTTGAACACCAAATTGAAGTCTTAGAGCGTTCTTAAGCGACGACAAGCTGCAATCCGCAGAAAAGTATTCTCATTACCTGCTCGTAAACGCTTGACCGGGGCACACTGCTAGAATCAATCGCTACACAGAGGAATGTTCATATGTGAATCGAACGCTCTTGTTACAAGGCAGGGAAAGAATTGGGAAGGACCCAAGAATAGGCGATTGGGCGAGGTTCTAGCTACAGGTAGGCACAGCTACGGAGGCATGCAGAGTGTTATCGCTAATAGAAATCAAGCATTTCCGTATTGAAGATAGTCTCTAGCAGACAGTATCATCGACGAACAGCAATGACCTTCAGCTGCACAAAGGGGTAGGTATCACAACGAGTGGCAATTTTGAGTGCTAGCGAAGTTGATTCAAGCATCCTTTCAGGCTTGATGCCCATTAAACATCTTGTATGTGCTCTAGTGTATCTGTACTCTGTAACTTTCGGAGCTTTGGAGGTGTCGCGAATGCCACTTATCCTGACATCAAGCCTGGAGATAGAGACCCGCCGGCTATCGTTAACGAAACCCATCATCTTCATATGCAAGCATCACACGCTCAAAGCCGATGAGAACAAAGATGCACCACCACATCTCTTATTCCGATACCTCAACCCAGCTTGATAAGCTTTGCTTTAGATTTGAAGCTGTTGAAAAGAGCATCGCGGACATCCTTAGGCTCGCCCGAGTTGACATGGACCTGAGCGACAACGGACTTGGGGGGCAACCTGCTAGCTCCAGACTTCCCGCCAGGGACAGGCTGGATGAATAGTCTAGCGGAGCCGTCTTTATTGACCTAATGTTCTTAGTTAGTAAATATAGCAGATCGGGTTAGGTTTTTACTCACCCCTTGGTGGTCCAAACGATACCCATGAAACCTATCTTTCACGAGAGTCTGTTCTCTCTCGGGAAAGTTCTTTAACTTCTCGTCTGGGATAGCGTCGAGGAAATCCTTGATAGAGTTGTTGTTGTTCGGCATTTTGAGGTGTGTTCTTTGGTGGTAATGATTTCTAGGGTAAGGAGCCTGGGGCCCTTGGATGGCTGTGCTTGTGAGTTGGGGGTTATGGATAGTTTCTTAGGTTTGATGGAAAGGGAAGCGCTTGAAATATTGGGAGTTTACCAGTGTCTCGGTCTGTGTGATGTCACTCAAGTGTTGCAAAGCTCTCATATGATTGGGAGTGTGTTATGTGTACTTTGTGCTATGTTACTCTTTGTGCTATGTTACTCAAGTATTCCAAAGCGCTCAAAAACAAGGGAATCTACGTACGAGTATTTGCTTTGTCCCATGTTACTCAAAGGTTGCGAAGCGCTCAAAAGATTGGAAATGCACTAGTGTTCTGGTCTGTATTTTGTTACTAGAGTGGGGCAAAGCCCATGGCGATACTCCATGTTAAACTGTACAAGTGACGAGGAGAGTCTTGGTCTAGCTAAAGGCAATGTATAATGTCATTGTCGTGTCGGGAAACGAGCCTTATCACGATTTGTGTACAGACTGCCAACACAGGCCCCATCGTTGAAGGGGTAGTTCTTCACAAGGGTTTCTTCGAGTGATCAAAGACATTTATGTCGCCCAGAGATGACACAAAGCAAATGTGTCGACAAGTGGACAAAGAAGTTTGTGTCGAGCGCGCGTTTGCGTTAAAACTCTTGGCGTTGTACAAAGATCTTTTCTTCACGAAAAAAATTGGAAGGTTCGAGATTTCTTCATCATCCCCATTCCAAAGATTTCAACCTCATCATTCACAAAACCACCAACCTGTTCCTCGGAAATCCTCAAGGCTTCTATCACCGGTTCTGCTTGCCATATCGCGACCTTGGTCAATAATCGATGATTATGGCCAACGAGAGAGACCATCGAGACCGGTTACACTGGACTGGAGGCTACTGCCGCGGGCCTGTCTGGCCCCGGGAACCTAACGTCGATGTCATTAAATTGTTAGCAAAACGCCACCTCATTGCAGAGCTTCCCGCCGCCTTCGACGGCGAGCTACTGGAAGTCAGCTTCTTTGCAGAAGGAGGCTTCAACAAGCTCTACCAGATTTCTTGTGCCGGCCATCACACGAGCTACCTATTTCGAGTAGCTATCCCTATAGTGCCTTACTACAAGACCGAGAGTGAGGTTGCGACAATCGCTTTTGTGCATGCCAACACCTCCATCCCGGTACCACGTGTCTTTGCATGGGATTCAAACCGTGGTAATGAGCTCACATTTGAATGGATTCTGATGGAAAAGATGGATGGTGTACCGCTGTGGGATGTTTGGCGAAAGGTGCCCTGGGAGCGTAAACTCGAGCTCACAGAGACCATCGCTGGAATGATCAAGCAGTTGCGGGACCGCAAATTCGATCGTATTGGAGGATTATTCTTCAAGTCGGCTTTGAACCGTGGAAATATCGAGCTTAGGAAAGCGCCTGAGCCGAAGGTATTGCTGACCAATTCGATTGTAGACGAGGGTTTGGACGCTGGCATTGATAACCCGGATGCCAAAACCAGCAAGATGGCGCTACGACCGGCCATTCAAGATTCGAACGCCGACAATCGAAGCAGGCCAGAAACTGGGTCTCACCCTACAGGTCTTCATTCAATAAATGGCGAAGCCCAGAGCGAGCTCAAGCAGTTGGCTCGTATCACAAGGAAGATTGAGTTTCTGGCCGCTGACCCTCAGTCAATCAACAACGACAGTCTAGACGAGTTCAAGCAAGTACTGCTAGGCGACGAGGCCGGCAGTGGAGATCCACCAGAAGCTAGACCCGCTACGACAACCGCGATTGCGCCTCTTGAAGGCAGCGAAGTGACGAGACCCGTGGCCATCGTGAACCAAGCTGATTTTGCCATCGGTCAAGGATTTGATTCATTGTTCTTTGATGGAAACCGCCTGTATCTACCAGGCAACCGAGGACCGTACAAAAGTTCTCTCGAGTGGCTGAGCGCGGAGGTTCAAGTTCAGTTACGATGGATCAAGGACGGGCCGATCGAAGACGACGACGATTATACAAGCGACTTTGAAGAAGAGGCTTCGCAGATGGAGGCTTTGTGCTATGGGTATCTCAAATGTTTACCGACTATCTTTGGGGATGATGAGAAGGACTCGTTCACTCTCCACCATCACGATCTCAACTTAGCGAACATCCTTGTTTACCCCGAAACATTTGACATTATTGGAATCGTGGATTGGGAAATGATCGATGTCGCTCCGGAATGGAGAGCCTCTGAACACCCCAGGTTCCTGGAGTACATGGAGCCGTTTGAGGACGAGGAAGAGCCTCCAATCCCATCATACGAAGACGAAGACGACATTGCTGTGTTAACGAGGGACAGATGGGATTATAGAATTCTACGGCATCATTTCGACGGGGCAATGGACGAAATGACTCGAAATGACGGCGTCATCGTCGACTCGCTGAAAACAAAAGCACAGCGCGACTGCCATCGCTACCTCCGGGAATGTACTAATACGTGGTGTTGGGCGGAAGATTGGCTGAAGAGCTACAGGACAACAGGTGTAAGCAAAAACCATGAAGATCGCGTAAAGGAGACGCTTGAGGACAGTGAGACCGAGGCTCAAGCGAGCATCGAAGCGACGATGGCAGGTGGAATTCACCATACTTGAGCTCCTGCACTATTTAATCCCTAAGGCAAGTTTCTCTTCTCAGAGACTGTCCTTTATCTGACGTTACATTACAATCCTCTACCGACGGACTTGGTGCCGCTTGCTGGATCCGGCATCAGATCCGCTCCTTCACCTAACTTTGTTTCTGGGGAGCAAATATCTCAATTGCAATCATGCATGATCTTAAATTGAATGAGACTCATTACCCCGAGCCCGGTAATGAGTGAACACACTAATGACTTCTCTCACAATTAAAGACGTCTATGCTTCCAAATAGTAATACAGAACTAGCCTCAACACAACCCGATCAGCTGTGCTGTGTTCTTCCCCCACCTTTAGTAATTTTGGCCCATGTTGGGCAAAATGTGAGAAGGTTGATGAGACTATTTAGGTGCTTGTGAGCCTTGAAGATTGAGGGAAGAACAGGCATTTGACGAGAGAGATTCGAATTGGTAGGGTCTAGGACTGTGAAGGTGCCTTGAACATGTGAAATGAGAGGAGCAAGCAGCGAACCTTGGGTACTGCTAGAATTCAGAGCTCGTTGTTCGCGTAAGTAGAGATTCTCTTGTCATTGTAAAAGTTGATATGTCGCGACGTTGTGTATGAAAGGAAATTGCAGTAACTGGAGACTATGTGGATGGACATTTCAAACGCGGATGGGGTGATCGCTTTAAATTAAAGGGGCTGATGGAGGAGACGCTGGTGGAACGCGAGTTCGCAGAAATTGATCAGGCGCAGTACTATCAATCCTATTACTCTTTACAGTACAAGATGATGCGGTTCGTGGAATTTAGCCTTATATCGACCAAAACGCGTTTCTGTCTGTACCCTACTAGTACCCGCCCTAGCCATCAAATAAGGCGAGGTAAGGTACCTACTATAACTTTCTATTGGCGTCGTCAGCAGGGATACTAAGACCCTTCGCATTAAGGAGTATCGTTTTAGAGGTAGTGAAAGCTGTTGGAATCTTGACACCTTGTAAACAGGGTTGACTGTATAGTGCTGATCCTTTAGTTCGGCTGGAAGGATTCGAAGGATTTAAAGAAATCAAACCCTTGGGTATGCGTGCAATTAGTGCTTGTGGTCCAATAAGATGGTATATTCTCCGATGTTAGACTGTGTTTCAGGTAAGGATACAGCAGGCGGCTGTGCTTCGACAGCCACAGGAGACACGTCCGTGAGAGCATTGAGTTTGCGCATAAGTATAGCACACGATATTGCAAAGTGAGTTAGAAAGTCTGCTTTAGGGAGGATCTCGAGGCTTCCTCACACGTCTGCTGTGTTCTCCGATTCGTTAGGAAGAAATCCTGTGGCTAAGGAACAATCCTGTACCAACAAACTGAAGAATTGCGTCCATGAGTAGTGAGGGTATTGTCGACATACCAATAAATCACAGGTCAAAATTTTGAAAAGATTATTTACGAAGCGTTATTTGCGAATCACAAGACAGCGCCTAATTGAAATTGGAAGGATGGCTCAGGGCTCTCGTCGATATTGGATCTCACGCTCTAGTAAAACATCGAGCTTATAACATTGGATGCTCTTGGAGTTCTGTAGGAGGTACTCAGATATCAAGAACTCTCATGTCAACCATCTCGTTGAGTACCTGCGATTGAATGATGTGAACCAGAAGCAACGTGCTATGAGACATGCCTTCAATAGACCAGCAGCCATGTGTTTGGATGTTGCTTGAAATGCAATAGCGGAATGGCAAAAGAGCAGCATGTTGCGATCATTGCCGTTCCGACGAAATCGATTGTTTTATTGCTCCTAGCGGCCCAGTAAAGAAAGCCACCGGACGATCTATGAGTCAAGAGGATGATTTCGGAATCGTGGAATATTGAATATTGAATATTGAATACTGAATAGCCCTCGTGCCTTTGATCATATACTCATAACAACCTCACTCATTATATTTTTGTTGCACCATTTGATATCACTGTACCTATACATGACTGTTACTGATCGAGGGAGCCACCAGACGGTCGTCAACCGGAGCCGGATTCTCAAGATGAACACGACGAAGAGAATTGAGTTGCAGGTCGTCGCTTTGCGTGGTCTCGTGCAGAGAAGATGTGCTCGAAGGAATAGTCTCCCCTAACATGCGAGCCATTTAGAATGGATTCATTAAAGCACGGCTTGATGTCATACCATCTCTTCCAAACAAGTCAGAGTGCCGACGACCCAGCCAATAAGTACGTATCAAAATCAGTATTCCCAAGACTAAAGCAACGGAACCAAACAGCACCGTGCTGATCTCTTCAGTTCCCCATTGAGGTTGTTGCGGGGAGGAATGGGGAAATTGTGTGGGTACAGGCGAGACGGCATGTCCACTTGCAGAGACGCTACCAGAGGTATTGCACACTTGGCGAAGGTCTTGTTCTATAGTGTGTGAGAGAGGTGAGGTAAGAGCAAGCTCAATAATAGCTGAGATTATCATTATTAGTAGAGCCATGGTGGCCATATCGTTTCCCTTGGTATTGTAATGTCGATGGTGCTCGAATTAGGCCTGAGATTGTATTATTTTGTCTCTTAGTGAAATATCCAAGGCATAAGATCGTGAACATGCGATATATTGACGATCTCGTCTTCCAACTGTTTCTCTCACCATCCAGGACGGCATACCGAGTTCTTTTAGGGGCCATGAGTGGCAAGCTTCGCCCTGACGCGTCAAGCCAATTTATGGCTCAAGATAGCAGTGTATCGCGACTCCCCTCGCGGATAAGAGATCAGCATCTATATCCGAGATATTTAGTCTTTCTATATGTCATCTTTGCACAACAACGCATCGGCTGGATTCTAGAGGCCCACCCGAAAAGAATACTTGTTGTTGCGAGACTGACAATGATTGGCTCTGTGGGCTTTCGCTTAGTAAATTTATATGGCTGACTGCAGCCTACCTAGTAAGCATTGCTGTAGGTGGAGGCTTGAACTTTCTGATTGTGGTTTGGTGGCGAGCTCGGGACGAGTTTTCGGCTTCAGCAACTTCGTATACTTATGGGGATTGACCACGGATGTGGAGGAACGCTATGTTAGAGTTCGCAAATCCAACCTAATATGCTCATCTTTTCATACATCCTCGTAACTGACGGACTCCAATTTCTCATTGACAAACCCTTCGTTGCCCAGTATCAACGACACTCCAAGAAACGACCTGCTAGAACGATGCTCATTTCCAAAGCTAGAGGGAAAGAGACGGTAGACTGTAAACTTAGACAAGGCAGAAGATCATCTAGAACATTCGTAAGCCTTGGGAATGAGCCTTTGCTCGGTCCTCAAGCCATTCTATCAGCCGATATTGCTCGTACTCGGTGGTAAGAATTCCAGCCACGTCTTGCAAGGATGGGTCGTCATGAATGAATCGTTGTAATAGATGGCTGTCCTCGAGGTAGATGCCAAGCCCTGATGCTTGCCGAAGTTTCGCCGGCGCGACCAAATTTGCCTGTCATTCGAGCCAAGCTGCATGTCCATAGCTATTGAACAAGGCAGACCAGATACAATGTCTCAATTCAGGTCAAAGAAGCTGGACCTCAGCTGCTATATCAATGTCAGAGTCCTCCGAGACCATACGAAGAGGTAAGCTTGTCTGAAAAGACCAGCTCAAGAAGTCTTGCTCACGCCTCCTAGAAAAGTATTCGAGCAGCATGAGACTCAAAGGTAGCGCCACATTACTCCTCGAAGGAAACAAATCCCTTCGATATCGTCCTATGTTACATCAGATCCTCTGCGCCAGATTCAACGGCTGCTGACGAATATGCAACTGTCCAGACAAGCCCTCCGCTACATCATTCGCAATACCACCCTACCACAGCGGGCGCGCGCTCAAGCGCAGCTACAGCTATCGCAGATGCATTGTTACACCAGGTCTACACAAATCAACAACAGGTGTATAGAGGGTGGTAAGTCGCGTGGTGTATTCAAGGACTTTAGGATGGCTAGAGTACGTTACAATAGGCACCACATCGCAGTGGTCGACTACTGATCATGTGCACAGTATCCATTCAGGATGAATGCTCTGGAGGGGAATATACCAGGTGTGAAGAAAGCGAGTTGGTGATGGAAAATCAATCATCACCCTCATGATTGTACATATTGAAGTGCATAGCCAGGTGGGGTTTGTAGCATAAGCAGGTAACATGAGAAAGGACGTCTTCTGTTGAATGATATTCACTCCTCGGGCGTCACTGTTTCGTTCAATCGTCACTTCGCTTGTATGCATGAATGTGGTGTTCTTCAAAACCTTGGCTCGCGCCCGTTGCAGTGAAGACAAACATCATTGGTGCGACATTCTTTCTTCACTTTACAACAATTAAGTCTCTCATTAAACAACTCTTCTTCAGCAATACTGCAGCCGGCTTCATACAATACTCCAACATTCTCATCATGTTTCGTCGACTGAGCAGCAGCCTACCGAAGGACCCCGAATTCCCAGCGGATCTCGAGAAGCTCGGGTGAGTCGATGATTGCGTTTCTTTTAAATCCTATGCCCATCTGCGCTGACCGAAAACCAGATATTTCATCAATGAGAAAGACCAAATACGTCAGATTGCCAATCCAGACCAAGAATTCAACTTCTTCATCAGCAAAAATGAACGCGTTCGTGAAACCCAGCGAGAAGCTATGGACAGTGAGCTCTTCCTGACACTACCAGCCTTATCCCTCACAATTGCTAACGCTCTACAGCTTGTGTCCGTCGCGAGCTCTCCGCCCGTTTCCAAACCGCCGGCCTTGAGATCACTCGCCTCCCCTTGAACGCAAGCCTCACAGACCCCCACGTCCCTATCCTCACAGACCCCCACCTCTTTACCGCAAAGCGCATAATTGTCTACTTCGGCGAATCAGTGCAAGACCTTGGCGTCCTCGCCTACCGTATCGTCGGCCAAGAAAATATCGCCGCCGGCTCCGCTCTCAACTTCGTCCACGATGTCCAATCACGTGACGGCAGTGGAAATACTGCGATTGTGATTGCCAACCCCGGTCAATTACTGTGGTTTCGCTGTGGGCAGCGCGCGCTCACGATGGCGAGCTGGAATGGGCAGCCGAGGAAGAATGGGGTTACTAGTGCGGTGCGCGTTGATCCTGTCAGGAATCATATTCCGGGCAATATGAATGTTGAGGGGCATGTTAAGAGTGTCTTTGAGGAGGTCATTGGGAAGCTGGCGAGGGAGGATGTAGTGATCGATGTTATTGGCATTGGAGACGGGGCTGAGGAGTCGGTGAAATACTTGGATATCAATTGGGGACGCTGGGAGACGAACGTGAGGGCCATTTGCGTAGGGTTGGGATTTGTGTGGAGGGTTGGGGATGATGTTCAAGACGAGAATTTCATGAAATTCTGGGGAAAGGTATGCTTCTGTTCCAGATGAACCCATCTTTTTCATTGCTTACAAGCTTCCGCAGCGTGGTCGCGCCTACCTTATCCACAACGAAGACGTCGATACCCCCCTCCACGGCCGCCAAGAAGTCGGCTGTAATTGCTTCTCCTCTGGCGAACCGACCTTCACGGAGTGTATCATGCCCCGTGCATACAAGAGCATGCTAGCATACTTCCAGCTGGTGAACGATGTGCCAGGGTACTTTGAAGCCGAAACCATTATTCCAGAGGAAGATGATTTTTCGAGGGTCGTTAGATGGGAGGGTGGTATTCGCGCTGAGAGCCCGCGTGCTGCTTAAGTGGTGCAGCATAAACGGTAACATATGGGCTTTACGCTTTGATGGTAGATGAAAAGTTGGCCATTGGAGCATGAGAGGTGCAGGATAGCCGGACTGTGGGACCTTTGATTGGCAGCTTGAGTTTTGAACGCTCTCTTAAATTAGGCTATCCCATAGCTCAAAATGCTTGCTTGCAATACTCTTGCGCCTGCTATCCACTGCAGTTCTGCTTCTATCGCACTCTTCAAAGAATCGAAAGCCATGGTCCGGCTTTAACGGCGATAAAATATTCACCTTCATGATCAAAGTAGCAAATATTAAAACATCTCGTTGTTTCGCTATTGAAATTTTCATGCTAAGCCTACAAAAATTTTGAAGTCTCTTCCGTTGAAGACTGCACCTACTGATTGAAAGATTGAGTTCATTCGGAGTGCTGTGGCACCACCATCTCGATCCAAATCAACGCATCAGTTGCGCCTCTGAATACAATCCGAGCATGTCAATGACCGCTCTGAAGGGCGACACAGCCTTTCAAGCTAGATCACTGGTGAGCCTCGGAAATTCAGAAGGATTGATCTATTAGCCAGCTCATACTAAACCAACCCCTTCTCCTGTTACAGTTCCGATCCCTCCTCCGCCAATCCTCCCAATTCGCCGCTTACAACTTCCGCGAATACGCGCGCCGAAGAACAAAAGACGCATTTAGGGAAAGTCATGATAAAGGTTTGGGGGAGAGGGAGGTTCAGGAGCAGATTCAGAGGGGCTTAAGGGAATTGCAGATGATGAAGGTAAGTTAGGTGCTTTAATTAAAGTGCTGGAGTTGGGAGTGGGTGCAGAGGGGAAAGGGGGTGAAGAGGTGCTAGGGGTTGGTAACGTAGGAGGATTCACTGGTGGAATGGAAGAGGTTGCGTAGGGGGTATTGAAGGGTGAAGGTGTAGGACTTTGCTGATTTGGTGTGTGGTGTAGAGACAGACGGTTGTTAGCCAATTCTTCCAGCTGGATAGGTTGGTTGTGGAGGGGCAGAAGACGGTGAGCATCTCCCCAACCCACAGATAGCCCATTTGCTAACGGCTTTGCAGGGCAAGCAGACTGGCTCGGAAGGAGGCATAGTACGGCAAACGAGCGAGTGATCTCAAGTACCTGGTGTTCGAATGATTGGAGCATCTGTATTATACCAAACTTGCTCTATGTGGGACTATGTAAATGTCGACCAGATACCAGGAGACTTCCAAGAGAACACTTCCTATCTGTGTACAAGCTCTATTCTGGCTTGTACTGTTCATGTTGAGGTTCTGGATTTGCACTACACGAATGTGATGATTTTATTTGATATGGAAGCCTGCCTACAGGCGTTGAGAGTAACAGCAAGCATCAGTGTCGCAATTTCGATATATTGCGCTGATATCATCTAACATAAATCGTCGCTGTCATAAATATCAAAGATGCCAAAGAACAGCCTTCCACGATATCAACGCTTCAATCGCTTTCAATATGCATCAACCCCTGGATATAATCCAATAAAGCAAAGACAACTTCAAGAAGGCGGACAATATGACATTAGTACTCCTCGACTCGCAATCAAACCATAAGCGCCGGTTTCTTCATCGTCTTACTCCTCATCATGTGTCTCAACTTATGCCTGAAAGCACTCAATGCGGTGAACAGGACTATTAGAACAGTCGCTGTCCCGCATACTTTCCAGAAATAGCCCTGGTCATGAACGGTGTTGACAACGTCTTTGAGGTTCATGCCGTAGTAGCTGGTAAAGAATGATAGAGGGAGGAAGATCACAGTGACGACAGTAAAGACCATGATGGCTTTGTTCTGCGAGTCTGAGACGATGGCGAGTTCATTCTGCTCGATAGAGCGAAGTTGGAAAAGCTGTGGCGCGTCAGTGTGAGGGCTAAAAAACAGAAAGTGAGATCAGCTTACTGCGTCCATAGATTGCTTTAAATCGATCAATAGCCGCTCAAAACATTCGTTCTGCTGCCGCACCATATTCGTTGCCCAAAGCAGCCTCTCGGGTGAGGTCTCGCCATCCGGATTGTCAGGCGCCTTGCGAGTGCGGGTATCTTCGGCTTCAAATTTTTTGATATCTAGCTGCATTATCTTGAAGAGCTCCATCTTTTTCTGCAAAATGAGTCGAACCGTTGTGACTTCATCGATGCAGTTCAAATATTCTCGTACAAGCTGCACTGTCTTGTTAGGCTCCCATGCGTCGTATCGCCTCCGCTTCAGGTCCTGAATGACTGTGGAGTACGCACTTTCGAAAGACGGTGCGTTACAGCCTTGCCGGAGGCTGTGCGGGGTCACTCCAACTTCAGTCAACATGTAGACTAGGAACCACTCCACGTTCCTGCGGTGCCAACTACTCGTGCCTTGGTCTGCAAAGGCTTGAAAGATGTGGCCGACCGCTGAAGCGTCATCATTGTCAAACATTGCGTCAATAGGCTCGGCAAGGTGTCTCCTAAAGTTCTTGTCTAGATAATTGACCCCAGCCATAGGAGAGAGAGTCAAAAGGAAGCCGTCACTGCGATGAAAGGTCCTGAAAGGGCTCCGGACCAACTGCGCGTCCTTGTAGAAGGGGTGTGAGGAGATGATCTGCCTGTCGACATGACGAGATACAGGCCGAAGCCCGTCTCTGGGTCCCAAGCTTCCCATCGCTAGCCCTTCGGAAAGCTGCCATGGCATGTCCGAATCTACCAGGTTCCAGAAAGTAGGCTGCATTGCGAGATGGTCCGCTCTCCAGTCAATATCCGAACGCAGGCTGACATTTTGGTCTGCTTTCCAGGTGGACTCGTTAAGGTCCTCCTGTAATTTCTTGTTGTCGTGAAGAAGCAAATAGACATCACGCATTTCTTGAAAGTTCTCTCGATGACGGAAATTGAGGATCTCTGTCTCAAGGTAAGGCCATCCTGCGCGGCCGGCATGTTCAAACTCTTTTCCTGTAGGGCCATCATGAAGAAATATATCCTCGACAGACGAATGTGTCAAGCCTAGCCCTAGCGGAGCGTGGATCCACCGGACGTCCACCCAGTCGGGTTTTGTTTGCCAATGTTCTTCAAGCTGTCCGAGGTCAACCACGTTGTGTTCCGCTCGACCATCACCAAAATCGCAGACATGACACTTGAGCTCGGAGCGTGGGGTGTAGTAATGTCGGGCAAGAGACTTCAATTCCTCGATGTGTGGAAGAGGGGGTCGACGGTATTGAGGTACTGCCCAAGAGAGGAGGTGCTCTTTCATTCCTTTCACTTCTTGGTCTGCCCAGCCCTTCAAACGGCTATAGACCTCGCGTTGGCTATTGTTCTCTTCATTATATCTATTCAACCGCTGTCGTCTTGCATCTTCCTTCTCAACATTACGGGTAGCAACCTTGCTAAAGCTGGTAAGGACCTGAAGTGCGAAGCGCGTCAGTAAACAGACCGAAGCTGTTAGGATGGAAATAACCATACCTTTTTCGAGCTGACTACAGTCTCCTCTGACGCCAAATGTGCTAAGCTCGGTGGTTTGTCTAATGACATAGCCCTTTGTTGATTCTTCTCTTTGACTGTGGGCAATTGCGAAGAAGCTGAGACTACGGAGGGCCGCGAGCGACGGGCTCGCTGCCCAACGGAGTCATTGCTGTCGCCTGTTGTTCCCGTTGAATTGCTGGCTGATGAGGAATGTCTTCTGTCTGTTCTGGAAGGGGCAGACTCGTCCAAAGGACTCACTGAGTCTTCGCCCGGGGGTTCCCAAGATGATTCTTCTTTGAGCGGCTGGTCCATGCTGCTATGTACAAGTCGATGTATATTTGTATATTATATCGCAATCGCAGTCGCAATCGCAATAGCATTAACAAACAGTTGTGCAATGCTATGAGACGAGTCGCGAACAAAACGAAAGCGGGAATGAAAAGAAGGAAGTTGGAAATGGCAGCAGTGCGAGGCTGAAAGAGCGCGTGGTAGAAGCGAACGAAAGTACTGCTGGCGCCCAGGATTTGGGCGCATCATTTGGCCCCAATTGAGCAAGCGAGTTGCAAGTTGACAAGTCAAAGTTTTAGCGTAAGTCCTTAGACAGTACTTAGAGACGGCTGTGTTGTGCTTGGCACATGCCGAGCTTGCCAAGAAGCCTCGGCTTCAACCCGCATTAGTGGCTTGGCGCCACCATCTGAGGAAAATCTCAATTCGCGACCATTTCAACAGCTCGAGTGCGCTAAGGCGCGTGTTAGAGCCTTATTCAGACCTCATCCCTTGTAGCTCTCTCAGAACTACGCCCACGTCTCCATACATCATGTCTCGAAGCACACTTCCTCGGTAGAGAACAAAGAACGGACGGGTACCGTATTGATGAATGAACGAAGAAGGAAGATGGGAGGGGCGTGTATACCCACGGCCCAAGGGTTTTCCCTGCTTGTTCTTGACATGGCGTGACTACGACTTAAAAAAGGTTTAGCCTGCGATGACGGACAGTGACAGCCCTATCATGCGAGTTGAGGACCCTTCACGATTTGCACACGACTGTGACATTCGTCTGGAGTGTGAAGAGAGCAGGATTACTCGTAACACCATGTTTGCTCTGCAGGTCATCGACGATGCTAACGATCGACCTAACGCTGTACTATCTCAGAGGCATTACAAGGTGGAGGCGGGTACGTATGCAGGGTCTTCTGCCCTGTTATTTCAGGCTCGGTGTAGTTTTGCAGGTTCCGTGCGGGACACTTTCTAGTATAAAGATATTCAGGGTCCTCATACTGAGTCAAGATACTCTTCGCTTGATAATACTCGGACATGTTAAGGAACACGTGTCCGAAGGCCGGTCAATACACGCTGACACAATCATTCACCCGTGCATGGTCCCTCTCTGAACAGCTGACAACTTACTTTCCACATACAAAGAGCCTTTCATATCCGACCAACTTTCGGACCATAAATACAAATCACTCAACAGTACCCAACTTGAAGATCATAACCATTAGTCCCCTGACAGTGAGAAGCAATATCCGTTCACTCTCAATCCTTGCTCCCCAAGCTCTTGTTATATCTACAGACCCCCCAGTTATGTCTTCCACCATCAAAAACGTTATCCTCATCGGCGCAGGCGGCAACCTTGGCCCATCCATCCTCTCTGCGTTCGACACTGACTCCCGCTTCAACGTCTCCATCCTCGCCCGCCAATCCTCCAAGTCCGCCTTCCCTTCCCACCTCAAAGTGCACCGCATCAGCGACGACTACCCCGAACCCGAACTGCTCGAAGCGTTCAAAGGCCAAGATGCAATCGTCTCCACCATCGCAACTGCGAACGCGGTGCAGCAGCAAGCGATCATCGATTCTGCGATCAAGGCTGGCGTGAAGCGCTTCGTGCCGTCGGAATTTGGCAGCGACACGCAGAACGAGAAGGCCATGGAGCTCCTACCGCAGTACTTCAAGGGGAAGTTGGAGACGGTGAAGTATTTGAAGACGAAGGAATATTCGGGGTTGACATGGACGGCGTTGGTGACGGGCCCGTTCTTTGATTTGTAAGTTAGATCCACATATTGGGGTCTCATGGCTTCTGCTAGGAGCTTTCCGTTCCTGGACTGAAACTAATGTATGAGACAGAGCCATGCAGATAGGCTTCATGGGATTGGACCTGAAAGGCCACAAAGCCAGTATTTTCAACGGTGGCAACGACACCTGGTCGACCACAACTCGATCTTCGATCGGTCTAGCGGTCAAGAACGCGATGCTCATTCCAGATAAGACAGCTAACAAGTACATGTACATCGACTCTTTCACAGTTTCACAAAATCAAGTTCTCGCATCCTTTGAAAAGGCTACCGGCGAGAAATGGGAGGTGACACAGGTCGATGCGGAAAAGATGAAGAACGAGGGATTGGAGAAGCTGTCCAAGGGCGATTTCAGCGGTGCCATGTCGCTGATTCGCTACATCAACTGTGTTGATGGACATGGTGGGAATTTCATTGAATATGAGGAGAGCGCAGACCAGTTGCTTTCGTTGCCGAAGCAGACACTGGATGAGGTCGTGGCGGGAATAGTGAAGGGTTGAGCGGGATGCACTATTGGAGCAGTCTTGTATGCTGGCAAGTACCAGCAGCTTCTGCCTTGTCAAATGCTTGCTATATCATCCATAGCCTGCAAATTCAGAGACCTAATCGATGACAGGACCTTGTTCTTACTCGAGTTCTCGAAAATTACGATTGGCTTTCGGTGCGCTAGAGACGCGGATACTTTGTGTGCAGGTGAGAAGGCGCCCGATTCGAGATGGTCTCGGCGCTGTTTTAGGCGGCGTTCTCACTTGTTATTTTTAGCGCCTGAAATGTGGAAGGGATCTAACGGTATTGACTGGTAATTTTCGAAACGATTCGATGGTAGCCTTGGAGCGTTGCCTGGGGTGTTAACAGAAGTCTTCTCAGTTCTGCCTAAAGTTGCGCCTCCAGGTGATTCACGAGCCTTTCTGCCTAAACTTCACCGCACACACTCTATTCCTTTATCCTTTTAGACTCTCATCCAATTCTCTTCCCTTTCCGCTCGCACAGGTCGCATAACCGTCGGCTCCTCTGAAATCCTCTCATGACTGTTCATTCAGACCTACGTCCCAACTCTACTAAGCAAAAGCGATCGCTTTCAGCTCGAGCGCCGCCGACCTCAAGTCGAAAGCTTTCTTAAGACGATTACGAAGATCCCGGCTACAGCAGCTGATGTGGCTCGACGGATATAAACGTCTACGAAAGGTGCAGTGGGGCTTGTGCTGCATGGTGGATTGGCGATTGAATACACCGGGTGAGAGCTGTGCCAGGGCGGAGTAGCAAGAATTGAGCTCTGCGCATAAAACCTTAAGACTACCACAGCGTTGACCTCCCTGAATTGGTCCCTCCACTCAATAATCATTACAATAACGTGAATGCTTGTTACCAGATTCCCACGATCAACTGATAAGAAAGGACTTTTCAATCCCAAATGTGTATTTATATTTCTTTACTTTTAGTTTCCAGTCCTTGTGTACTCAAGCGTAGCTCTGAAATCCTGTCACACTTGCCACTCATATCGCAATCGCCGTCGCATCGGTATCATTTCTCCCCAAGCTCCCCAAACCCCAGTTGTCCTCCACCGTCTTGATCAAACTATAATGGTTATACTCCGTCTCATCCTGATGAGTCCCATGCCCCTTCCCAAGCGCGTCTCCAATCAATGCCGCATACACATGGTTCGGCACGCCATACGTCTCCGCCTCATCGTACGTCATGACCATCGCCAGATCCTTGGTGAACTTCTTGTTTTGGAACCTCGGCACCCATTCTTGCTCGAGGTAGTTCGCAACGTAAGCAGTATCAGTGTCGTGGCCGTCGTTGTTCAAGTTCGGTACGTAGTACCACCACTGCGGAAGCGAGTTGGAATCAATGTCTTGCTGAAACTGCGAGGCGGGGACGACGTTGGCGCAACGCGAAGGGTACTCGGTCACGGCTTGGAAGTACAGTGCCGGCACGTGCTTTGCTGCGTACGAGTGTGGCTTTCCGTTCGTGGCGCCCGTGAAGCAGTCGCCGGGGTAGTCTTCGGCGTACATCTTCCAGCTGATACCCTTGGCTTCGAGGAGGTCGATCACTGTGTGTGTCGAGGTGGAGAAGTTGTATGTGGACGGGGAACGATCGTCTTTAATGCCGAAGGTGGAGCCGGCGATACCGGCGACGTAATTGGGGAGTGAGGGGTGCTCGACGCCGAAATAGTTGGTGAGTAGACGATTGTCGTTCAGATTTTGGATTTTCTCAAAGGTTGGGTTCGATTCAGCGGTGAGATAGTCGGTGTTTTCCAGGATAAGGAAGCCGAATTGTTGGAAGGACTTCCCCTTCACGGCTTTCATGCCATTCTTTGGGGTGGGTGTTGCGACAGCGAGGGACGCCAATGCGAGGAGCGGGAGAAAGTGCATGATGGGCAGTTCAATTTCTTGGAAGGTGTGCTATGAGATTTTCCGAGGTGTGCTTTGGAGCAGCATGACAAGATACATACTTATATCCTCGAGGTGCGCCGCGGAGAATAGCGAAGAGCTCGACCCTTTACCTGCCTGATTCTATAGTAGTCCTAACCCCGCTAGAGCCGGAGCCAAGTGGCAAGGCTTCATCGCAAACCACGTGAAAGGCGTTACGCAGTGGTTGGTCGCGACATTATAGTTGCAACAGGTACTCCACAATATTATTAATGTCTGCTGGCCTATCAACCTGTAGATGGCGCACATGGATCGGGCCCGACCGAAACAAGCAATTGCTAAATAGGAGCTAGTCCACGTTGCCTCCCGATCAATCAGCCGCTGCTGCCTAATTTTCTAGGGTACTTTTTATGAATCGTAGCTACATCTCGTCCCCTACCAGAAGCTTTAAAAGCGAAAAAGGTATCGCTATATCCTAAAATCAAATATCTAGCGCCGATATACCATACCAAAAGCTCGAACGCAGATCTCCTGCGGAGGAAAGCCCTTAGGGTGCTAAAATCCCGACCTAAGCAGGGGTCTACATCGGAGGCAAAGTCCACGCGAGGAAGGTAGATCACAGCCTTCCTATTTTGCGGGGCGAAACATGTCAATCGCGACCCGTCCACATCCATCGAAATGGGCTACGAGCTCTGACCCTAGCCACCCATGCGATACCTCCTTCCATTTGCGCCCATATGCAGTCTCCCCACTTCATCCTGTACCTCTACGACCACCTGGATGCTTCCTTGCAAAATCTTCGGGAGTGCTGACGGAGCCTCTCATAATCAACGGGGAGAGGGTATTTAAGTATTATAACGGTAGCCTAAACCTAAGGGGAGGGCAGTAAGAAGCGGAGGGCGGCGAAAGGCAGGCTAGCCGGATGCGGCACGCTTTACTTGATCAAGTAATTCACCCGCACATAGACTAAAGTACCTTACGCGACTAACAGTAGCCTCGCAGAACCAGGGAAGGTTTGTCTTCGAAATTGAACTAAGAGACATGTACGATTTTCCAGTGTCCTCAATATTCTATCCTTGATCAAACTACGTCACCCTGGAAGCAACGATTTGAGCGGACAATATGGGAAGTCCGCTACACCGAGCTGCTGATCGCTTTGTGGACAGTCGGGGTCCGACGATGAATATGGTCTTCGGCCTTCACAAAACGCTGATAATCCTTAAAAGTGTCTAAACGGGATGTCGGTGGCAGGGTAGAGGATAGAAATGGTCGGACAGTGCATGAATTCTCCTTTCGTGTGGTCTGCTAGTGTTTCCTTTCCTTCGGCTTAAAAACGTATCAGAACGATCTTGCCATTACCAAGCATCGATCTACTTCGAAGATCAATCTCTCTAAAATCAAGATCAATCTCTCTACAATCAAGATCAAAATCAAAATCCAATTAACCACAATCTAAAAATATAATATCGAAAATAGCTTCAAGAACGAGATTATCAGCCTTTGAGATGGAGCCCATCATGATCATCGGCTCAGGCCTGGGCGGACTCGCTTTTGCTCAAGGCCTCCACAAAGCATCCATTCCCTTCATGATTTATGAGCGCAATCAACTGAACGACGCTCGAACCCAAGGCTATCGTATCCGTCTTCATGGTGAGGGTCTTGATGCTCTTCGCACAGTGTCGACAGACGAGGTCTGGGACCTCTTCGAAGAAACGTGTCCCGAGACCAGATTGGGACCCCTCCCGAACATCAACGCAATGACCTGCGAGGTCACTGCAGCCAGCTTTGGCGGGAATAATCCTCAAAGCAAAGTCGCCCAAAGCCAACAAAAACCATACACGGTCGACCGTGCCGTACTGCGGCAAGTCCTGCTGACCGGCTTGGATAAACATATCACCTACAGCAAAAAATACACCCACTACGAACTTACGGACTCAGGCGTAATTGCGCATTTCGCTGACGGTTCAACTTATAATGGCTCGCTGCTTGTCGGGGCAGACGGCGTCCGCTCAGCGGTGGGCAGACAATATCTTCCTCATCTTAGAGTTCTGGACACCAAGAGCCGCCCTATGTTCGGCAAGACACCTTTAACCCCCTCTTTCGAAAATCATATCCTACCCAAAGCAATGGAATGCTTGTCCATCATCAAGGACCCGCAGACCGGGAGCGTGACGCTGATGGAGGTAATCCGCTTCCTGCCAAAGGACCAGCGAAAGTACAAGCATGATCTACCGAACGATTACGTGTACTGGGTCATCATACCGCCTGAGAAGGGTTCTTTAGCTACGGATGAGCAATTGAAAAACATCAGCAATGAGGGAGCTGCAGAATTAGCCAAGGAGTTGACAGCTCATTGGCACCCGTCTTTACGGCCGTTGATCGAATACCAAGATCAGAATCAGACTGGTGCGTTCCGCCTGCTGAGTTCGGATCCCGAGTCCTTGATGCAGGCTTGGGAACCGAATGCTAGAGTCACGGTGTTGGGTGATGCTGCGCACGCTATGATGCCTTCTACAGCTAGTGGTGCTGTGACCGCCTTCAGAGACGCAGAGTTGCTGTCAAGTTTGATCATAAAGCAGGGAGCAACTAAGGAGAGCGTCGGGGAATACGAGGGAGAGATGAGGAAGTATGCGAGCGAGGCGGTGGCTTTGAGCGCGAAGATTGGTCAGATGAGTTTCGGGTCGGGAGATCTGAGGGATGCCGAAGTGGTCTCTTGGTGAGAAGGCAACGTGTTTCTTGGCGTAGGTAGAATACTCGTTCGCACAAGATGATCTTGATAGCCATAGATCTTAGATTTACCAGTTTCAAGATCATGACTTTGTTACCAAAGCGCAAGCTCTAGATTGAAACCAAATGCAAGTGGCTGAGAGAGGCAACCGCACGCCTTTTACCAAACTCCGAAGTGAAGCTGTCCATCAATCATCCTAAGTAAGGTAGGTACTCACGGTACTTTAGCACGTTTAGCAAACGATTGGGGCTGCACTATGCTAGCGGCACGGGCCGACTCCCGAAGTCGGGCCGAGTATGACGGCATCAGCCACCATCTCATCCCGTAGGTAAATTCCAATCTATCGTAGACGAGCGTTCACTGAAAATGTTCGTAAGCTTTTACTCTCTTGAAAGCACCGAGACTCGCTTGAGTAAGGTCACCTCTACCCAGAACTTCCTGAATTCGCACCACAGAATTATGGACACTACCGGACATTCGCGGACCCCAGGAAGACCGACTTCTTTGAACACCGAGATCGAGATGATATTCAGGGTAAACATTCAGGGAAAAGTCACAAACAGTCACACACAGTCACGGACTCTTGAGACGACTCTTGAAAGCCCGAGATGCTTACCCCGCCAATAGAATGTGCAACAACCTTCGGGCTTTGACGAAGTTCCGTAGTCATACTATTAAGACGGCGTGTTAACACGCCATGGACTTTCCAAACCCTACCTTATTCAACGCTGGTCTAGAACATAACTCACAACTACCCATTACTCTCAACATCTCTCAAACCTCACGTATCTACAGACCCTTCATTCAACATCGAACAGTCGTAGTCGCTCCGCTCTCAACAAATAAGCAAGCATAAAAAACACCGAAGATTCCATCTACTGCGACAAGCATGGACCAGAACAAACCACTCCACGAGGCCAATGAACCCTCTTCATATCAGAACACACTGGCGGCCTCACCAGTATATGAAGGCTCGGAAAAGACAGACTTGGAGCTCAACACACCCTCGGACACAACAGACAAGGAGCTTGATACAGATGCAGAGCGTCAGCCAATCACCGAAGGCGGTGAGACAGTCAATTATCCAGGTGGTGTAAAGCTCTTTCTGCTAGCGTGAGTTTGCCCATCCATTGCTCTCATGGAACTCCCTGTTAGGATTAACAGATTACTGAAAGCTCTATAGGCTCGCACTATGCCTCTCGATCTTTCTTGTTGCGCTGGACAATACAATCATTGCGACCGCCATCCCTCAGATCACGGATGAGTTCCATAGTCTCAACGATGTCGGCTGGTACGGCAGTGGTATGTAGCTGGATTAGAGATGATGCTCTTGTCTGTAGCTGTCGCTGATAATCCATCTAGCATATCTACTCACCACAGCCGCCTTCCAGTTGATCTTCGGCAAATTCTACACCTTTTTCTCCATCAAATGGGTGTTCCTCGTCGCCATTGGAATATTCGAAGTGGGATCTCTGATATGTGGCGTTGCGCCGAGCAGCCTTACTCTCATCGTCGGTCGCGCCATCGCCGGCGTTGGTGCTGCGGGTGTCTTTGCAGGCGCTTATCTCCTCATTGCGACCTCCGTACCCCTCGTCAAACGGCCAACTTTCACCGGTCTGATTGGTGGCATGTACGGCATTGCTTCCGTTGTTGGCCCCTTGCTAGGAGGGGTCTTCACCGATAAGGCCACCTGGAGATGGTGCTTTTATATCAACCTTCCCATCGGTGGCATCGCTACTGCAGTCATTGTGTTCTTCTTCACACCAGTACCTCAACTTGGTGGCAAACCTTCGATGACCTGGAGAGAACGCCTTGAGCAATTCGACATCGCAGGAACCGTCTTCTTTCTTACTGGGGTTATCTGTCTTCTACTTGCGCTTCAGTGGGGCGGTTTCACCTATGCTTGGAATAGTGGTTCGATCATCGCTCTCTTCGTCGTCTTTGGTCTATGTATGATTGTCTTCATCGGAATCCAATTCTGGCGACCAGAATTCGCAACTGTCAGTCCGATCATGCTCCGCAAACGCAGCGTGTGGGCCGCCTGCGCTTTCGCCTTTTTCATGGGTTCCGCTTTCTTCACAACAGTCTACTATCTTCCCATCTGGTTCCAAGCCGTGAAGGGCGTCACCGCGTACCAATCCGGCATTCGGAACATTCCGATCCTGGTCTCCGTTGTCCTTGGAACCATCATGTCCGGCGGCCTCGTCACCAAGCTCGGTTATTACACTCCCTTCATGCTCGCCAGTACTGTATTCACGGCTATCGGCGCGGGCCTCTTCACCACCTTTGAGGTCACCACCGGTCCTGGAATGTGGATCGGATACCAGATCGTCGCCGGCTTCGGTATCGGTTTGGGACTCCAGCTGCCATTGGTCGCCATTCAGACCGTGCTCGAGATGTCTGAGATCCCAATTGCCACTGCATTGGTTCTATTCATGCAGCTCTTCGGCGCCGCGATCTTCGTCTCTGTGGGTGAGAGCGTGCTCACGAATAAGCTTGTCTCCTATATCTCCGCGAATGTCCCAGGAGTGGATGCTGTGTCGATTGCCAGCACGGGCGCGACCAATATCCGAAATGCTATTCCGCCGCAGTATTTGGCGGGGGTCATACAGGTTTACGATACTGCAATCACGCAGATTTTCATACTTGTAACTGTTATGGCGTGTTTGACGCTCATTGGCAGTGCGGCAATGGAGTGGAAGAGCGTGAAAGGAAAGAAAATTGAGATGGGTGCTGCATGAAGAGCTTTATTTTTGTTGCATTATAGACTACGTTGCTGCTGGGAGATGGACTTTCGGCATCCTACATTACTGCTGGGAGAGGGAGGTTGAGCATCAATGCCCATGTGCTGAAGCTCCATGGAGGAGTCCTGCTCGCGAGCTACAGATAGAATAGAATACGTAATTCACTTGCATTCGATGAATACCTAAGCCGCTTCTCTCCTCAGTAAATCTGAAATATAGGAATCGGAATCCATAAGACAAAACCTGCAAAATATCCACTCAAGCTTCCAAACATAATTGCAGATATAATCGCCCGTCTTAAATTACAGCTACCATCGTTCTGATTCCATAAGGTACGATTTAGACCGTCTATTGGATCCCAAGATTTCGAAAAATTGAAGCTCGGTCGGAGTCCCGTCGAACTTCAACGGGTCATCTTCCGCGCAACGACAAAGACTTCTTGACTGCTTATCGGCCTGTTGCATCGGGTTAGGATCTAAGACGAGGTTGATGCAGTCAGATGAGATTAGAGCTGCCAGCGTGGTGGCGGTTGACGCTCATCCCATGGACTGGTAACGTGCTGATTTCTTAGGGTACAGCTCTAGGGGCTGGCCCAGCCAGGGCACTTCCAGGTGTCTTCTGGGGGATCTACATTGTCTCTCGAGAATTTGCAAGTTGCCGGGTGATGGCGTATTTACCCCATGTTTATGATCTCAGTGTGTTTAAGGCATGTCCTACGACAGCTTGATAGGCTTTTTATGTATGTAGACGCCGCCTGCGACACAGAATTTGCCATCCAAAAACAGAACGGAGATTCAGAGATCCCATCATCTAAGTCGCTAACATATGCTAGAAGCTCCCATCGACTAACGTCGATGCAGTTGCGCCGTTACCATTGGTTGCACCATTCTCATGCCCATTACCCATTGTCGATGCTGCTTTCTCGTTGGGGAAGAGCTGATAGGAAACCTCCATCACAGACATGACACTTCCAGGCGGCTTGACGATATTCATCAACTGCAGACACCCATCCTGATCGCACGCCTGCGTGAAGAGTTTTATGAATTCGCCCAGCTCGCGCTCCTTACTGTTGAATGCTTGGATCATGGTTAAGTCTCGGACGCGAAGGAGTGCTTCCTCCACGGTGCTAGTTGTGCCTGGGAGCGGGAGAACGGTGTCCATGATGATCAGTCGTGCGCGAGGACTTGCTTTGAGGGCGTCTAGGTGGTTCTTCAGGATTTTCAAGGCGTCGACGGCAGGCCAGTCGTGGAGGATCATGCGGAACAGGTAGATATCTGCGCCTTTGAGAGTTTGTGGGGTGAAGAAGTCGTAGTCCCGAGTGCTGATGCGCGAACGTATTTCCTCAGGGTAAGTAGCGAGCAATGAAGCGCAGCCTGCGATAGTATCCGGGAGGTCTTGGACGACGAATGTGAGCTTAGGAAATTCTTCGGCTAGTGCGACCGCGGAACTGCAGGTGGAGCCGCCGACCTATACGCACCGTCAATTGTGTTGAGCAAATTGATGTATTCTGGGGGAAACATACGTCGACAACAACTGCCTCGCATAGGCCCGCCCAATCATATCCTGTGAGCAGATGCTTTAGGCTTGTTGCGTAGCTGGCCTGAACACTCTTCATGTAAGATGCAAAGCAGTGTGCCAGGTCTGGGGATTGGGCAAAGAATTCGAATAGGGGTCCACTTGTTTTGGTAGCGACGTTGAACGCAGTTTCGTTTTTCTTATCAGTAACGCCCCACTTTTCCGTCGCCTCGACGAAAGACGCTGCGGTTGGCATGGAAAATTCTGTCATGAATTTGGCCCATCCTACAAGTGAAGGGCTGGTGACGAAGGTAGCGGAGACGGCGTTGTGGGCAACGTTATCAGGTGTAGGCTCGCAGAGGAAATTGCTGGTTATGGCCATTCGGACAACGCTTCTAAGCTGAAGCTCGGGTACGCCGGTAGTGTTGGCGAGTTCGTAGTAGGAAATGGAGCCACGGAGAGGGATGCAGGTGTGAATTTCAAAGTGGCAAATCCAACGGAGGCATGACAGTAATTGGTACTGAAACCCATGTTAGCAACCGCGTGCCGAGAAGGTGATTTCTCACAGGAATATTTCGAGCAAATTAGCAGACAAGAATTTGGATCGATGACGGGATCAAAATCTGAACATTGAAAAAGTCCTTTCTCGCTTGAACATTAGAAATGAAAGCGTTGAACGAACATGGACAGCCAAATTAGGTAAGTAGTCAGCGGGCTCAGTGGCTAATTTTTGAATCGCAGCTGCAGAGGCGATAAGCTTCTGTCGTGCATCTTGGACATCAAGAGGTGTTGTAGATTTGAGAGTGACGCTTGGCGCCAGAGGATCGAAAGATGGTTGTGTTAAACCCTCTGAAGTGCAGTAGGTACTAATGATTTCTGCTGCCGAGGTAATATCTTTCGCATACGTCTGAAGCAGAGGTATGCTGCCCTTGGCTGTTGAAGGCAAGGCAGAATCAACGAGATGAGGCATTTTTTTGATATGAACCTTTGGGAAATTTCGCTAGAGCAGCAACTTTGTAAGGGGTCGGCAAACTTATGTAGTACAGACCACATACTCAGGGTCTCGAGCAAAAACCCTGGAATCGGCTCTTCGGGCCATTGTGTGCATCAAGCACTCCTATTGCTACTCCTCCTGGCAGGGTTGTTGGAGTAAAATACCGAATCAGTGCCGAGCGGTATAGTAGAAGGATGGATACAGACGCACACTACATTACTGAAAGACAAGCCCTCTGGTGACTCGCGTAAGGCACCGAACTCAAACCGTCGTTGTCGTACTGCACCGAATCATGCCGGGTCCTAGATCTCTGGTCCTTCGTCCTGATGCAACACTAGCGCTTACCAAAAGGATAGGACCCTGCCAAGCCTGGCTCACTGTACTGGTCGGATTCCGAAGCCACCACAACCATCACCACCTCGCAACTTCATCAACGGGTAAAGAAGCTTACGTATGTTAGGTCTGCCGCAACACGTGAGGGGCAGCACTGATTTCGGCATCCGTCACGTTGACAACACCCGTAGACTGTTCCTGATCATGGCGCTTTACCACAATGTACGGACCTGCATCCATGTAAACCAGAGTGCTCCCCCCAACCATCAATCGATTGTTGGACACCTGCTCAAACATCTTGCGCCCTCTGGATATAACCAATGAATAAAAATTAATTCTAGCTCAACAGAAACTAGGATCCGCCCTTGAAACTTCTCGTTCCCCAGGTCTTACTTGATTTTCCACTTCCTTGATACCCCAATCACAACGCTCAAAATGGGCAGCACTATGGAAAGCAACTTGCAGATAAGCGAACTGTTCAACGTGGACGGTCTTGTAGCCGTTATCACAGGAGGAGGCACTGGTACACATTCTCTCCCTTTCGCTGCCACAAGCAACGAAAGTGCGAGATCGACAAGTCCTCCAGCCAATGCTTACACTTCTTCTCATTCTCTAGGCATTGGGAAAATGATGGCTACGTCCCTGGCAGAAAATGGGGCACACAAGGTGTACATCGTCGGGAGGCGCGAGGAGCCTCTAAAAGAGCTGGTAGCAAAGTATCCAGGGTATGCATAGTCCAGCTTCTTGATGGGCGGCACACTTCATGCCACCCTCTCGCGCACTAACGCCAAATGTGGTTGTGTTGGCTGTACGTTGGGATTACCGCGGCTTACGTTGTGTGGTTTAGCACCGTGGTCGCGCTCCAAGGAGATGTCACCTCACAGAATGATTTGAAACGAATTGCATCAGAAGTTCGGGACGAAGTAGGCTATATCAACGTCTTGATCGCCAACGCAGGAATGACCGGGCCTATGCTCGAGGACCTGAAACCCCGCTACACTCTAACAGACTTTGTGGAGCATGCCTGGAAAACACCGATGTCCGAATTCAACGACACATATGGCCTGAACTGCACGTCCCTATATTATACGGTCCTTGCATTCATGGAGTTGCTCGATGAGGGTAATAGCAGTCGCTATCAAGGAGGGAAAAGCCAAGTTATTGCAACTGCGAGCACTGCAAGTTTCCTCCGCCACCCAAGAGCCGGCTATGCATACTTGAGCAGTAAAGCGGCTGTTATAAGTCTGATCAAGTGTTTCTCAACGTTCTGTGTACCATGGGGAATTCGCTTTAACGCTATTGCAGCTGGATGTTTGTTCCCTCTCATTCGCCTTCATCATTCACGTTCAATCGACTAATAGATATCCTCCAGTGTTCCCTTCCGACATCGCCGCACCCCTGTTCAAGAAATTCGTCATCGATCCTCAAAAGGCAATTACCGAGGAGGGAGTCTTCTCCCGTTCTTATCAACCTGCCGAGCGGGCGGGTTCGATTGAAGATATGGCAGGTTTGACACTATACATGACGAGTAGAGCGGGAGCGTTCGTCAATGGCAGTGTGATGCTCGCTGATGGAGGCAAATTGGCTACCATGCCGGCGACTTATTGATTTGGGCACATGTCCGCTATAACGATTAGGAGCGGAGCAACTGGGATCTTACGTATTGTACTTAAGTCAGAAAAATTCGACCTATATCCCTTGTCGAGATGATTGAATGTGTCGATTTTCAAACGGGGAGACGAAAGGAAACTTCAGTAAGACACACGCCTTTCGGTCCTGTCAACATTACACGAACAATATCGTGATATATTGCAGCATTGCGAGCTGTTACAGGTATGTTTTCGAACTCTAGAGACCTGCGGATGTGTCTGTAAATTGCTTCGAATCTCGCGCATCTTGAAGCCCTTACATGATTGAGACACTTGTTCATCGTAAATCATAAGAGAGTAAGACATCCCAAATTACACACATTTCCAACCCCAGACCCACTCCTTGTACCACCATCAGTAAACCCTAAACCCCAGAGCTCAAACACCCTTCCTGAGTTATCCTAGGTCGTCCGTCTCCAACATATCCTATGGCGTATCAAACAATCGATTCCCTTTCTTTCAAAGAGGCGCACCTACAGCACTTCTCTCTCGAACACGACCTCGTTCCCCAACTATCCCTTTCTTTCTCGACGCTTGAGCATGTATTTCAAGAAGCCCGCCATTGAAAAATCGCTTGATCCTCGTTGCCTGAATATTTCCAGCTTGAGCGCCGCGTGAAAATCTCGGGACAAGTGGAAGCGAAGGGACAGAACGGTTCACAAGAATTATATAGCACATCGCGACACCGAGTCGAGTGGCCAAGATACTTTTTTTGCGCGTAGTGTACTCTACTCCTCGTAGTAGTCTGATGCTCATCCGAACCTGGCAGCGGTTTCAAGGGAAGTGGCACTTAGAAGTTCATTGCAGGAGGTGGGCAATGAATGAAACGGAAGCTGTTCTATCATCTCATATACATCTGTTGAAAATGAGATGTAAGAAAAGCTTATTTATGATGGACCTGATTCTCTATCTAGCTTTAACAACACCCAATGTCACCCTTTGTAAGTTTACACAGCAACGGACGTAGCCGGACGTTCGACCACAATCTCGGCGACGGATTCCTCCTGCGCGAAGGAATCACCTAGCGTAGCTTTGACCTGACCAGCTGACGCAGCTTGCATATGATCACCTAGCGAAGCTTCAGTCTGAGCTTTTGGCGTGTTCTTGACAAGACCCAGGCTTCCTCTCTTCAAGTGAGCGACCAAGCCCTCAAAAGCGTCAACAGTGAAGTAATCCTGGAAAGTATCCTTGACCATCTTCAATACTCGCGCCTCGTCTGGGGAGAATTCGACTTTCTCCAGTTCTTGGTAATTCCCCGGCCCGGCCTCGGTTAGGCCAAAGTTTTTGCCATCTTTATCGAATGTCTTGCCCTCGCCGGCTTCAGGCCCTTCAGGGTTCTTGGGTGTATTTTTCTTGCCTTGGACTGCGTTGTAAGTGAAGTCGACTGCCTGTTTGATGGCGTCTTTATCGGTTTTGCCGTCCACATCCGCTATTCCTTGGATGACTAGGAACATTTTAGTAAGTCGAAAGAGGACAAAGACCTCAAGAAAGAGAACATACTGGGTCTGATGATGGAGAAAGCGCTATCGAAGCCATCCTCACTCTCTTCACTCAAGACTGGTGCATCCTTGTGCCTAATTTGCTTGGTGGCACCCAAAACCACAAGTAAGAAGCGGGTGTACCGTTCGGCAACTTGGTTCGAATGCCATTTCCAGGCGGTGGTCTCGTTGCAATCACCTCGAATAGCTGCGGAGATCGTCACGGCAGCCGAGAGAGCGCCCGACAGGGCGAGATGAACACCAGAGGAGAAGTAGGGGTCGATAAAGGCGCCGGCGTCTCCAACAATACGCACGTTCGGGCTGCCGTATTGGGAGGCGTTATAGGACCAGTCTGACGCATACTTGATTTCTGTTGAGATTTCGGCTTTGGATAGAAGATGTGTGATGCCCTTTGCCTCTTTGGTCGACTCTAGGTAAAAATCCCGGCTAGATTGGGAGTCCGTTTCTGTCTTCTTAGTCTTGGCCATCGCTTGATTCATGACGACTCCAACGGACACAGTGCCATTGTGTAAGGGGATGAACCAGGCCCAGCCACTACCATCTGATAGTTCGTCAGCACGACTCGAAAGCGAGGAGAGGGGACAGAAATACCATCTAAAGCCTCGAAATATGGTTGGCCCTCCTTAGGTGTTCCCACCCCGTATTGAATAGCGCCCTTCCAATAACCCCAGCTTGCGGTGTTCTTCAAATCTTGGTTGAAGCTGCGATTCTTCAAATATTTGGTACTCATCACACCCGCCCTTCCACTGCCATCCACAAGATAGTCAAACTTAATCTCGCCTGAGGTGCCATCTTTGCGGCTCCAAGTCGCAGAAACTGGTTTACCTGGGTTTATGGTCTCGTCCGTGGGGTCATCTTTGCCTTCTACTGGTTGGAATTCAATAGCGCTGACTTTGGTGCCGTCGAAGATCTTTGCACCGCACTTTCCTGCATGCTTGAACATCAGATCATCCGCCTCGGAGCGAACGACGTTCCATGCGTAACTGTCCGGTCCGGCCGAGACGATAAAGTCGGTGTCTATTCACGAACTTAGTCGTTGAATGCACTGTAGGATATATGATGGACCACTCACATGCCTCCTTCTTGTTATTTAGTTTGAAAGCTGCACCGGTCTTCTTGACGAATCCGTAGTCGTTGAATGTATTGTCTAGGTCAATGAAGCGCAGAAAATGACGGATGGATGCGACCATGCTTTCACCGACATGGTATCTAATAATGTCAGTTTGCAATCACGCATCAGACTTCATGAGTTCTCTTGAGCGACATCATTGAACGCAACTTCCATATACACATTGAATAAGCCCACGAGTAGGAATCTTGCCGTCTTTGGCCCAGTGTTTTGGCAAGGACAATTCAGACTACTCCACACCGATTGAGTTCGGAAAAGGGTTATACTTTACCATTCAGGAAAGGCAAAAGAATCCGAATTGCCATGAGCCAAAGCGGACCAACGAGCATGATAGATGCTGCAGGAATAAGAGAAGAATTATGATAAACTCACCTAGGAAATGTCTCTAGCTCCAACAGGACGGTGTTGATACCCTCACGTGCAAGTGCTGCAGCTGTGTATGAACCACCTGGGCCACCACCAATCACCAGTACGGTACATGAACTTGGAACAGACATGATTTTTAGGTGTTTCCTTCGGTTCTATTTCTGAGATGATTGAGAAGTTGAGTTTTTTAGAAAAGGTAGGACAGAAGGGTGGTATAGAGGCGATAGTGAATTCGCTTTGTTTATCACGATGGAATATGGTAGATATTGTACCGAATTTCAGACTGATAGCGAATAGTGCGAGTCCCGAAGTGAGATGGCATTGATGATGCCCTGCATGGTACCGGACCCACGTATCTGTGGATGGGGCCCGAGAGCTGTAACATAGTACGGAGTGCGACATTGACGAGTACCTTGCAGCGAGAGGTGGCATGCGCGTAGCCCGAGAAGTCGGGCAACGACGAGCCAATCAGAGTCGTGGCTGGTCAGAAATATTCTCCTTATTTCTCGAAGAACACCGACCCTCGTGGTCATTATCAGGGACTCGAGGAAATATGTTGAATGCTAGTATGAATAGAATCATCGTTATGGTTGAAAGCCGTGAGCAGATGTCAGATGAACGGCTTGGCATGCTAGCTGGATACTGTTAGCTCTGAAGGGCTGAGCCCTGGGATCAGGCTGGAGGTCAAAATGCGTGGGATGAAAATTACTTGATGATTTCCCAACGAAATGTGCAACGAAAAGACTTTTAGTGCTTAAGCTAGATTAATTGACGGTTAGAGTAGTTCTCGTACCAAATTACTGCGGATAGACGTTGCTGTTAGACATTGAGAGCCAGCAGCTCATAGCCGGTATCTGTTAGTCAATAGATAGCATGTAACAGCTTGATGGCGAAGTGTCTACAAATCAATGATTTGATTTATATGTGTAACATGAACAGCATCTCACATTTTGGGAGCAGGGTGGTCATTTGTTCTAGTATCCTTTCAACCTGTATCTTTTTCTAACACTAACGGTCTTATCTTTCTGCAACGCAATTTAAAAGTGGTATCCCTCAAACCAACGCTGAACTGACTGACACCGAAGAAAAGATCCTCGATACAGAAATGCAACGCTGTCTCCCTTCTGTATCAGCGGCATATGGCGCTGCATATGGTTTCAGACAGTTGCTGACTGTGCGGCACTTGCTACAAGACGAGTCAGCATTGGGCTGCTAGTAGACGTCAAACGTGAAGGATAGAGAAAAGCTTACCATCATCGAGAAATGATGCGCACCCTCCACGCGTTTGATATCCACAACGGCCCCTGGGAAAAGGTTTACCCAACCAGCCGCAGTAAATTCTGTACGCTGCTCAGTCAAAAACCTCATGCCCTCCGTATCCTCAGGTCCTGGCGGAAGCTTGGGGAAGTCGACCCCATCCATCACACACTCAGTAGCCCAGAGAATAGCGACCTTTTTCAGATGCCCAGGGGGAAGTGGTTTTGCATAATAACTGTGCAGGACCTCGATTGTGGCGTTGAAGTGCTCAAATAGCTGAGCGGGAGGTGCAGGCGATGGACCTGGCGTCCCCTTCCCAAATAAGCCGATCCTGTTGCAGTGGTCGTAGAATCGTTGTGGCAGCCTGTCCAAGCCCCTTGGTTCAGGGGAGTCAATGAGAACAAGATTTTCAACCTCTTCACCTTCTGCAATTAAGATCTGAGTGGCGCGGTAGGCGAGGATGCCTCCAGCGGACCAGCCTCCAAAGTTGTACGGGCCATGGGGTTGCCTGCGCCTGACCTCGTCGAGGTAGCTTTTAATTAATTCGTCCAATGAACACGTCATTTCTTGGGGATGTCGAAAGTAGGGGCAGTTGAGACCGATTACAGATACATCAGAATGGATTTTAGGGAGGTTTGCGTAGGAGGTTGCAGAGCCAGCACCATCGGGCAACAGGAACAGTGTCTTCGCACTCATCCATGGACGACCTTGAAGTATGATGGATGTTGCACGTCGAGTTGCAATGGATGGTTTCGGAATTTCGACATAATCATCATCGCCAGAGTCGTTTGTCGAGGGTGGTGTAAGATCTTCGTTGTTCAATGTTGATTTAACGCTAATCGTGGCTAACGAGTCGATACTGGCCGTTGACGAGTTTGCAACAGTTTCTGCCGGTGTGAGGTAAGTCCTTAGAATTCCCACGGTAGAGCAAGTAGTGAAAAGTTCACCGTCGGTAGTGATTTCGACATCGAGCTCATCACTGAGCCGACTAGTAATCATCAAAGATAGCAACGAATCGACCCCGGAATCAGCGAAGACTGTGTCATCTGCGAAATCATCAATCGCAATACCCGTTTCTTCGGATATAATCTGTAAGACCGGCGCAAAAATTCCCTCTGCAGTGCTGCCGGCCTCTTCGGTATCTAGTTTTGGTTGTGGTACTGACTGTGCCTCCTTATTTTCGATCGGACTTGGGGCGCGCGGGGTAACTGGAGGCTCATCTGCGTTCTGGTAATCCTCTTTGCCCGCTGAGTCTGGCACGGGGTCTACTTCTATTGGATCATCTGTCACAGAGCCACCAGAAGTTTGGACTAAGAGGTCTTTCAGGTCCTTGACGGTAGGTAGACCAGAGAATAAGGTAGAGTCGATCTCCAAGTCAAGCTCGTCTCGGAATCTGCTAGATATCATCAGGCTCAGAAGTGAGTCGATACCAACATCAGCCAAGACACTGATATCTGTCAATTCTTCGCTGGCAATACCGCTCTCTTCTGAGACAATATCCATACACTTTTTGACTAGTGTTGCTGATTCCTTGTTCACACCTGCCGGCTCTTGCTTGACCGTTGGGACTTCTCGCTTTGCTTCTGTTGGTATAGCCTTAGGAGCGAGTGGCGTTTTCGGAGCGAGCTCGCTTGGTTTGGCCGCGGGCCCCTTGGAAGCCTTACCTTTTTCCTGGGGTTGCGGAGTAATTTTCGCAGCAGGTTTGGCAGCTTTTGATGCGTCTTTGGGGTCCTTAGCCCCTGAGACGGTCCCACTCTCGGTCGACAATATGTAATGGAGAAGTCGCTTTGCCACACCTTGCAGCTGATAAACAGTTAGCGAGCGTCCAAGATAAGCACGAGTTGCAAGTGAGATTTCTTTTACAGAAGTCGCACAATAACAAATGGACTTACCGCGATTCCTTTGAATGAAGCCACCACCTTGTCCCCGTCCAATATCAGAACGTCACCATTCCACATCTTACCGGGGCTCTCCTTCATAGCTACATGAGTCTGATAGTGCTTTTCAGGCGACAACTTTTCAAACAATTGGAAAGACTTCCAGCCGTGGTTGACGAAGACTTCAACTTCCAAGTCGGATCGGTCGTTGCAATTCATCACGAAGCCAGCTGCCTGTGTGAGGGCGTCAATATAGGCCGGGTTTGTGTGGAATGTGCCTTCTTTCTTGATGGCAGCAAAGTTGGCAATAGACGTAGCTTCCATAGCGGTGCTGTCGAGAATGATCTCATCCAAGGCTCTGTAATTAGGATCGAATTGAGCAAGCGTCGCAACCATCTTGTAAACCATTGGCTTGTTGAATATGAACGTCTTGCCGGTTTCAAGCCCTTTCCGCATGTCTTCCATTCGAGTTTTGATCGTAGGTACCTGATGCTGGAGGTCTAGAAGTTCGCGTGGGTCTTGGAAGCGAATGTCACAGATTGCATGCTCTCCTATTACTTTACCGGAAGCCTGGACGAGTCAGCGAGATTCGGTCCGCGCGGTTACGAGGACTGAGAAGCTTACTTCAATAGTTAGGAAGCGACACGCAGCGCTCTTCTGATTCCGATCCAGCTTTACAGCCGTTCGAAGGAGCTGCGAGCCACGAGGCGCGGCGATGAGAGCTTTTTTGATAACCATGTCAGTGATAGCAACGTAGTAGTTCGTCGTCTGAGGGAAGTAACGGTCTCGGAGATAGTCTCCGAGTGACAGCGCGATGTCGGCATATACGGACTGTGCATGGTACTATTAGCACTGATAAGCTCATTGAAAAGGTAAGGAAACTACTTACCGGAGTGCAAAGCGGAACGCCGTTAACCTTGTGACCTTGTACCATTGGGTTGAGGTCGGAACGAGAGATGTCCGATTCTACGATGATGCTTCCTTTATCGTCGTCCAACTTCTCTTCCACAATTGTATGTATGGTTGTACTTTCAAGACGTGGTAACGTTGGTTCTGTTCGGTCCGCTTCCTGAGCAGGGATATTCTGCACGAGGGAAATTGGCTCTATTCGGGCCGCTTCCTGAGCAGGGACTTTCTGCATGAGGGGAGCATCCCCTTTCCGAAGAGACCAATCGTTCACGTACTGCATCCAGTATTTCTTCAAATCCCACCTGTACGCAGGTAGTTGCAAGACCCTATGAGATGACTTGAAGTCTCGATGATACTCTGTCCATTGAACGTCGGCGCCGAAGGCGTAAAGAGTAGAAATTGTTTGGGCGATAATTTCCCATGTATCCGTTTTCCGTTTTAAAGATGGTAAAGCTTGTACTTGAGGTACCGTGGCTTTGATCATGGCAGAAACAACAGGGTGAGGTCCAATCTCAAGGACCATTGTCTTCTCTGTGATAACACCGCTCTCTTGCGCTGCGCGGACGGCGCCTAGAATATCGACGGCCTTGCGGCAATGTTGTGAGAGATAATTCGGTCCGAAGACGCCTATTTCACGAACGAGGCTCGCGTGTAGAGGGCTCAGGACAGGAATGGCTGGGGCATGGAAGGAAACACCATGCGCGGCTTCTTCGAGTTCTGAAAGTATAGTATCGACTTGTGCGGAATGAAAAGCAAAGGGTATGTTGAGCACGCTTGCTTTGACGTTCGAAGCAGCCAAAAGCTGCTGTGCATCTTTCATCTCATCGACACTACCGTTGATCACAACGTCTTCCGGGCTGTTGATACACGCGATTTCGTATTTCTTGCCTGCGAGAGTCTTCTCAATCTTGGCTAAAGCTGCTCTCACGGCAAGCATGGAATGAGTGCCAGGGATACAGTGTTCGTGCAGAAGCTGCGCTCGCTTCCCAACCAAATGAATCGTGTCCGAATCCGAGATTACCCCAGCTACATTTAGAGCTGCATACTCTCCTAGACTATGGCCCACAACTGAATGCGGAACAACTCCCCAGGACGTCCACAAGCGAGCTAACGCCATTTCTAGGCAGACAATGGCAAGCTGTGAGACAAGCGGCGTGTATTCCAAGATGTCTCCTTCAGTGGCTGTGAAGAAAGGTTTGAATGATGGAAATCCGAGACTTCTCGCTGTCATATCGAATCGATTGATGTCACTCCGGAAGGAGCTGTATTCTTCAAAGAGCTGTCGTCCCATTCCAGGATATGCGATTCCCTGACCAGTGAACGCGAATACTACTTTAGGTGCCGATTTCGCACGTGTCACTCCTATCTTGGCCTCGATTGCTTGCTGTAAGTTTGTTTTGATCTTGTCTATACTATCGCCGTGCACCATGATTCGGTGAGGGTGATGCATACGACGAGCAGTCGTCGTCCAAGACAAATGAGGAAGTTCGTCAGGTCCCATGTTGTCAAGGCAGGACACGAGTGCAGAGGTGTTGCCTTCGAGCGATGCATAGCACCTTCCGGATACTGCAACAACATGATTAGATCGGCAATCGTGGCTCTCGTCGAAAGTCTCTAATGGCGCGTCCTCCAGGAGTAGTGCAGTATTGCCACCAGCGGCGCTGAAGTTATTGAGAAATGCTCTACGAACACCATTTTGAGGTCTCTTCCAGGGGGTCGGTTTGCTCGCGATAAACACTTGACGCTCTTTCAAATTCGTAGGAAACGTGTGATTTATCTTCGTCTTGATACCACAATGGGGCGGAATAATGTTGTTTTTCATCATCAGCAACAACTTTGTAAGGCTGACAACTCCGGAAGCTGCCTCGCCATGTCCGATGTTGGCCTATTCATGTCAGCCGTTGCCACGCACACTGTCTCGTAGCAGCCTGACTCACTTTTGCTGAGCCGACATACAGGGTCTGTTCACCGTTTCGCTTTTTACGATCATCATCAGGGGCCAACGATTCCAGAACAGACCGCATCTCTGCAGCATCACCCGCCTGTGTCCCAGTTCCGTGCATTTCAACGTACCCAATGTCATATGGGTCTACTCCTGCGCTACTCATGACCTTGCGGAAGATGTCCTTTTGAGCCGCAACAAGAGGGCGGGTTATTGACTCTGACTCAGCAGAGTGGTTCGTATAACCCCCGGAAATAACTGCTTGGATTGGATCTTTATCGGCAATAGCGTCTTCAAGTCGTTTGAGGATGACGGTGGCGACTCCCTCACCTCGGCAGTATCCATCAGCCCCGTCATCGAACGTTTTGCAATTTCCCGTGCGAGACAGGAAATGACCTTTATCAAGCCCGGCAGTCATGTCAGGATTCGTTAGCACATTGGTCCCACCAGCAATCGCTGTGTCAATTTCGCCGCGCCAAAGAGCATTGCATGCCGTGTGGGTGGCAGCCAGGCTGGACGAACAAGCGGTGTCAACACTATAACTAGGTCCGCTGAATTTGAAGAAGTAATTGATACGGCCTGGAATAAATGCGCGGTTGCCTCCAGGAATAAAGTAAGTGTCGATACTCTGCGCGCTGTTGGTCTCCATCCAATCGTTGCTAGTCACGCCATAAAAGACACCAACCCGGTCTTTCTGCGTCGATGGAGTTGCCCCAGGGACAATACCAGCCGATTCGATTGCTTCATAAGCCGTCATTAGGCCAAGGCGTTGGGCAGGATCTATTTGTGGCGCTTCTCGTGGAGATATGTTGAAGAACTTGGCGTCAAATAACTCCGGGTGGTCAAGCCAACAACCGAATGGTGTAGCACTTGTATTCTTGCCCTTGCCTGTAGGGTCCACATGTGTATCTACACCCCAGTGCAATGGTGGCACCTCCTTGTGAACATCACGGCCTTCATAGAGCAGGTCCCAGAACGATGTCAGATCTTCAGCGTCTGGATACCTGCCAGATGCACCGATAACTGCGATCTTGGATTTGTCGGACCTCCCGGCCTGGCTATTCGTAGCCTGGGGCTTCAGAGCAGGAGAATCGAAGGCGTCGGATTGAGGCAAGGAGCGACATTGATCCAGTGAATTGCCGCCGCGTTGTTTTACTGCGGCATGGACTGCCCCGTCAGCAGGTACGGCGATTGCATGCATGACGACAGGCAGTCCTTGCGCTGAACCAGCGATAGAACCCAGACGCTGACTGAGTTTGTCTAAGCGCAATGGGTTTATCAAGATATCGCACACAGCAGCATAGAGCAGAGACCTAAAATTGGCGGCCCAGATAAACTCTCCGGTGGCGCTGGAGAGCATCGGTATAGCTGCAAATTGGGCTGCCCAACCGTCGGGCGATGTTGTTGATAAGATAGACTCGACGTCATGATGACTGAAAAGGTGTGGCGCGTGATATGGAACCTTGATGTTGAGTGGGACTGTCTTGATTTTGGCCATGAACGGACTGTTGCGCATGTCGAGGAGAGTAGATGGTGGCCCACTTATGGTTACTCCATGGTCCGAAGAGGCACTAACAAACGGCCGGGAGGTGACTGGAAGATGCTGTTAAAGGTGAGTGACTGCATGGTTGGTTATGGTTCAGGAGTCTTACTGTGGCCTCGGAAAAGGCCTTGATCGCTTCATTGGCTTGGTCGACTGTCAACCTGGGACACAGGACAGACCAATCGCCCATGAGAGCCCCCGAAGGAGAACATGTTGTGCGGCCAACTTCCGCAGCACATAGTCCTGTTCGAAATGCAACAATTACACTATGCACAGCGGCAGGGAGTAGATTGGAGAACGTTGTGGCGGAGCAAACAGCGGCAGCTGCCAGAGCGCCAGTGCACAATCCGGTGACATGAGAGTTGGTAGGTTTTGGATAAGACCGATCTTGACTATGTTCACTGGGCGTTGTGAGCAATATGTTCGACGACAGAAGTTGTTTTTAGCGTGACTGTCTAGAGCTTACCTGATAAATGAGGCTAGCTCATAGGCGCAGCTCAGCGCTTGGTCAAGCGAAGGATGTAGAGACCCAGCAAGCTTCTGCGCTGCTAATTCGGAGAAATTCGAAAAACTCTCGAACTCTTGCCGTTGGGACTTGGGAAGGCTCCCAATTTCTACGCGTAGTGCATTGTAGGTCTCCTCGAAGAAGGAGATAACCAAAGGGTCGCTATTCAAGTGTACGATATCACGTAGCTCCTTGCTGTATTCAAAGGTTTGGTCTCCAAAAAGATAAATATGGCACGATTCACCCATGGTAGGTTATTGACTGCGGCAAAGTTATCAATATTTATGACACCAACGTTGTTGTCAAGAGGTAAGGTTGAGATGAAAGACGGTTTGAGTATGATATTCTGAGAATACGTTGATATTTAGAGATTGCCTCAAAGATGTGTTAGGGTTATAGAGAATAGGACTTCCACAAAGTTCAGTAGGTAGAGTTGCCCCTGCTTTGTAAGCACCGGCTTTGTATCGCTTTCCCTGGGAATGGTATGGCGTGTATTCATCTGGTATGACCACCGCAGCACAGTATTTTGAGAACTCGGGTCTTCGTCGCACTTCGGTCGAAGGAATATATCGTCATAGGTCTGCTTTCGGTTCGAAGTGGTGCAGATACAGTCACACTTGGCCCGACAATTATTCGCACTCCGACTATGAGTAATACCGAGATCATTGCCATACTAGCATACCTGTAAAATCTTAGTATCTTGTCAGCGACACTCATCGGCTTCCGAACCTGAAGCCCGACCACGAAGATATTGGGTGTACGTGCTTCGACACTGTACCGATGCTACTTCCATCCTAGGCGTCGACGGATGTCAAGACTGCCTGTAAGCTCATCGATAATATCGTAGTAGTAGCACAAACGAGTTTACTTTGTCTCGTAGAAGCCGTCACGGTTCTTCCATCATGTTTGTTAGGGGCAAGATCAAGAGAAGATGAACCTCCTCGAAGGTTTCGTGCTTTCGTATAAGATATGTCCGCCGCAGTAACGCTATCGGAAAGTAACATTCTCGTGCCACGGTTCTTCTGCCTGAGAGAGTTCACCCTGCTGTTTCGACTGCGTGAACGCGAGACCTGGCGTCCTGAAGCCCAATTCCAATATTGAAGGATCTTCCCATAAACCTTGTATTATATTTAATGCTATCCTCCACCCAGTGTGTTTCCTGCTCACAACCATTGGCAATGGCCCTCTTCAGTAGCTCCTCCGCCGGTACTTCTTTCGGGAACGTACCCGTATATGAAAAGACGGACGCGTCGGGAATGAATGCACTGGAGGCTGTAGGCTCGATAGGCTCGCGGGGCAGTCGAGGCTTCTGAGTAAGGGTTCTAGAGGGAGATGGTAACAATGCTGAAGTAGGCTTGAAGGGACGTGCTCGAGGCTGCGGCTGAGTCGAGGATCGAGGCAACATTGGAGGCGCACCATTTCCCTTTACCCCCTGTCGAGATCATGGTCACGATTCCTTGAGACTGTTGCGAGAGATCGCTCGTTCGGAAGACTTAGCACCCATCACCCAGATGGGGTGCTACATCAGCTCATGGCATACTCAAGCGGGGGGTGCGGATTTTCAACGTTCGGCCTCTTATCCCAAACTCTGACAGATTTTGGATTGCATACAGGGTGTAGGCATGTGCCTGAGTTTGGGATAAGTGGCCGACTTTTGAGAAATCCGGGTCCCTCCCAACAGCTCCGGTGGATCACATTGAAGGCCACAGCATCGGAAGAGCCCCGACTGAGCTGGACGCAATTCCGTCTGCTGTCGCGGAGTTACTGAAATTGGGTTTAGAGAATTTGGGCATACTCCGTACCAAGGACGAAATTATTCTTAGAAACTTAGGCTTAGGGTTGATGTTTCCCTTAGGTGCCAAGACATCTTCAGTCTTCTTCAAGCGTGCAGGCACACCTCCGCGAGCCGCACCTTCCCTATCAGACCTGCTGCATCTGCGGCGTTTTAATAGAGTGCTACATCACAACTTCGACACTATCCCCTTTGCGGCGCCATCTAGACTTGTCGACGCGTGCTTAAACGAGCGAAAGGCAGCTCGGGAGTGGGCCATGGCTCCAGTAAGTTCATCTCTCAACGCTTACCCTTGCATACATAGGCCTACCACGACGAGACTACTTCACGATACCTTGCAGAATGTGATACATCTACTGAGGTGCCACACCATACGCGGTGTCGCATGGCATTAGAATCACGCAAGATGCCCCTCTTGCTGTCGCAGTCCAAGAGAACGTCAAAGGATGTCCACCGCTATCACCAATGCGCCCTCATCTCTGCCCAACCGCTCCCGAGTTCTGACTCCATCGTTATTCTATCAAAAAGCCATTTTCAAGAGTTCTCGAAGCTAAACAAACCTTCTCTACAGTACCGCAACAGCCGTACTGGAGCTCGCTCTACTCGAACACAGATCGACCATGATGTCTTTGAAGGTCTCCCTGTTCGCCACTGGAGAAAAAAGCCGATCAAAGTTGACACAGCGCCGGAAAAGGAAAATGTAGATGAAACAGACCCGGCCAGGCTACAATGGAAGGAGCTGCAGATGCCTCGAGACTACCACTTGCTGCCCCAAGCAAGCCAGGAATTACTGCGCGCTGCGCGTATGCCACAGGTCAAGAAGCAAGCTGCACCATTAATGGAAGATGAAAAGGAACTTGGCGAGGAGGAAGATGCAGATGGCGAAATCGATACCGGCTTCGTCGCTAAAAGATGGGCGCTTGTGCCAAAAGAGATGGAGAGACCCGAACCAGAGTTTCTAGCTAAGAGAAGGAAAGGCCTACCGTCTGCCCACAGCGGAGCGCTGGGATCACTCAATACTACAGCACCGATGAGAAAGACAAAGATACGGAAGATGGATACGGATGGCCACAGCTCTGTGTGGGAGGTCCTTGTTCCTGATGGCCAGACTGTGGATGGAGAAGTCGTCGAGGAAGAGACGACCCCAACACAGGCTCCCGCGCCGGGGACCGTGCTCGAAGGTGTAGGAGTAGTGAACGCTGAAGGTGTGGTTATTGCTGGAGATCAGGGTGTGCCTGCAGTTAACAAGAGGAGACCACCACCTCCAAAGAGGAAACCCAAAGGCCCAGGAAGGGGCAGGAAGAAGAAAGTCGCCTTTGCGGGAGCAGATGGATTGCCTACGACGAATGCGCCAGATGGATCAGCCAATAGCGCAATTAAGATTGAAGATGGCAACGGTGTGGGTGGTGAACAGGGGCCGCCAGGTGGTGATACCGAGATGGGTGATGGCTCCCTGCCCAAGGATGGCGACCAAGAAGGCGAAGAAGGAAGTGAGGAAGGTAGCGAGGAAGACGAAGGTGACGAGGGTGATAGAGAGGAAGGGGAGCTATCACCTTCGGCCAGCCCTTACAGGTCCCCACCTAAGCCTCTATTGCCGGACCTGGCAGAAGCTAGCACATTATCCGAAGCGCAAGATCCTGGGATGCCTCAGTCTCCACCATCAGACCGATTAGCATCAGCAATAGAGTCATCTTGGGAAGGCCTCACAGAAGCTACTACCAAGCAAGAGAACGGACGTATGGACGCACATATGGACGAGCCAATGGATGAGATGTTGGACGAACCCATTGATGAGCGCATGTCTGAATCTAAGGAGCTGGTGGACGAGTTCCTTGATGAGTCTACGAAGGAGGCTGTGCCTCAATATCAGAGCGATCTCCCAGCTGAGAACGGGCAAGGAATAGCCACTACCAGTGTTGCAGAATCCGTGGTAGATGCTCCGTCTCACGTTCACACAGAAGACAGAGCGTACAAACCTGAATATATGGATGACCCACCAACACAAGTAATTACGCAGTCGACCACAGAGCCTTCAGGAGAACAAGTGCAAGAGAGAATCACGGTACTTTCAGCAAGCACACTAGCAGAGCCCACAGCCTATGCCACGGCTGCGCCTCCGATCGGTACTTCTGCAATTCCTGCGACAGAGCCTGCGACCGAACCTGCTACGGACACAATCGAAGAACCAGCAACAATGTCTGCGGCTGAACCGAAGGTTAAGGGTATCCTTGGCCAAACCGCGGAGATAACACAAGCGGCCCCTCCGAAAGCCATCCCGAGCGACACTGGAGAAGCTAAAATGGTTCCAGCCACTGAAGTCGAGACCGGGAAGGGACTGATAGCAATGCAAGAAAACGAGGCTACGTCACAGCCATTGATGAAGGTTATGCCAGAGTCCACCTCCCAAGCTTTAATAGAACCTGGCACCGAAGTCGTCGCAGATTTCCAAGCGGAACCCCCCAGTAAACCCGCTTTAGGACCATCTCCCGAACTCAAGAATGAGCTCGTGGATGAGCAAAAGTACGACCCTCTGGCGGAAGCTATACAGGAACACACGGAACGCAAGTATGCGCTCACTAGGCCAACCGCCAGTCCTAAAGCACCTACACCGAGCCCACCAACTCCCATTGAGACCAAATTCAGTACCCTTCAGGCACCCGAAGGACCATACGTAAGCCCCAAAGCTCCGACCATGAGCCCTCCCACACCGATTGAGAGAAGCATGTCCAGCTCCCCAGAGATGCCACTTTCGGGCCAGCCTTTCCAACTGCCTCCCCAAATAGACATGGCGCGTGAAGCACGGTCTCATCCGATACTTCATCAAGTATCACATGATAGTCGTATCTTGGTAGAAGCTTCAACCGAAGTCGAGCCGCGATTCGATGCACAGATACCAGTCGACCATGATCCTTTGGATGGCATGGCTGAGCCTGCGATTTTTGAGAGGAGACACGGCCAGGAAGCTGATGGAGGGTCAACCGCCCATTTTTCAGATGGAGAAGAGGATCTATTAGGTGATTTGGAAAGGTCGTTGGGCAGTCGTAGTCATGGTTGCTGAATTGGTGTCTAATGTGGAGTAGGCGTTGGTACTAATAATCTGGATACTCATGATACCAAAGGCATAAAAATGTCTGTCTAGAAGCTCGATCTGTTCTATGTCTATACGCGCGTTTGGATTGCTATGTAGGATGTCAGTGGCACACCTACAGACCACAGTCGTGAGGGTTCGAAGCCTTCCTCTATTTGTATTTAGAAGTTGCTGCAAGGAACAAGGAATAATGCGCATGAGTACTTGCAGTTCGCCATAGTAATTGCTTCTGCCACATCCGCACAGCACAATCAGCATCACGACCAACACTTGCCCAGCGTCGACAGGAACATCTGCTGCATCTCAAGAGCGCTCTCTGGACCTGACTGCGCCTATGCGCCATCAAAATAATGCGGTGCTATAATCAGACTGGCGTGATTCCCTGCTCTGGTTTGCTTCCTCATCGTCTCCTACGGCCGTTACTCCGCTCAAAATGAGGCATGTTCTTCTTGTCAAAAAGCAAGTGACGCCACCAGCCTTTCGAGCATGTCTCCCCTGGCTTATTGGTTTATTGGCATGATGATCCCATCATTTGCGGTGGGTTTTCCTTTTGCCGGTGCAGTCCCTGGCTTTATGACAAAGCCGATAACTTTTAGCGGCAAGCACGCAATTCCATGGCGAATTTGGTAATTCGGTTCTCATGGGCCACAATGATTAATCCAGAATTGCTTTGAAGCGTTATCGTTCTAATACTCGTTTTCTCCTTCTACATCCCAATTGAATCCTCAAGTCTGTTGTCAGTCCACGCTTTCACGTTTCCACGTTCCTATCAATCTGCTGGCAAAGTCATTCTTGAAAGTCCTATACGAGAGCATAATTGCATCATACAAGATGGGATCTTCTCCAGTTTACGGCCTGCATGAGGATGGTGCTCAAGAAGTTGAGTCTGGCTATGTCAGTGGCAGCTCCAGCCAAGCAGACCTCCCAGAGATCTATTTCACGAAACCACATCTGGCTTTCCTAAACCGCCAACTGCAGCATCTCGAGCCTCAAGGTATGACGCATGCACCCCACTCTTACGATTTCAATACTGACATGATTAATTGCAGAGATATTACAATGGTGTATTACCTCTCTACCCTCCCTCTTCCAGGAGACCGCGTTTGGCCTTACTGGCCTCACAAGTCTCGACATGCTGTCAAACATGAATCTTCGAAGACCCCAAATGGTCGACCTTCTTTTCTTCGACACTCTTCACGCATTCCCGGAAACGCATAACCTTATCGAACGCATAAGAGAACGCTATCCTCTCGTTAACCTCCACATATATAAACCTGCCGACACCGAAACCGCAGAGGAGTTCGCACGGAAACACGGTGAACGATTATGGGAAACGAATGATGAGCTGTACGACTGGCTAGCGAAGGTTGAGCCAGCACAACGTGCATACAAAGAATTGTCAGTCGGTGCTGTCCTAACAGGGAGACGGAGAAGTCAAGGAGGAAAGCGCGGCGACATCGACGTCATTGAAGTCGACGAAGCCGGTCTCGTCAAAGTAAACCCATTCGCAAACTGGTCATTCAAACAGGTGAACGATTATATCAAAGCCAATGACGTTCCCTACAATGAGTTGCTAGATAAAGGTTACAAAAGCGTTGGCGACTGGCACTCAACCGAACCCGTCAAAGAAGCCGATGACGAGCGCGCTGGACGATGGCAAGGCCAGCAAAAGACCGAATGTGGGATTCACAATCCGCGGTCGAAGTTTGCACAGTTTTTGAAGGAGCAGGAGATGAAGAAGCAGCAGGAGGCTTTGCGTCAGGCTTTGGAATCAGAGCATCAGGCTGTGGATTCGGATGTTTCGAGTGAATTATGATGCGTATGATGGCATTTTCCAATTTGGCAAAGCAAACAAAAGGTAGCATGGCGCTGTGAGTGGGGCATTTTGGGATGCATTTACAGGGGTGGAAAGTACCTTAGATCTGCAGCATGCATTAAGCATGGCGGCTACTTCTAAATACTCACCATAGACCAATAGAACAAATCATCTTTTTGATTAAACAAAGTCCATTTTACCACACTGCCATGGTCTTATCTCCATGGGCTTCAGGCCAAGAAAAGGTTTCAGGTCCGTAGCCGGCGACCTCCCACTCCCGGTCACGTCATCCTGCAGCCGAAGTTTTCGAAATTTTGATATTGGTGAACATCACGCATGCAATCTGCATAAGCAAGCCAGTGAGCGATTTCAAAGACAGTGCACGCTTCAATTCTTGCCAATCCACCCCCCCAGATACACAATCATTGCTCCAGAATCCAGAATATTCTGCAAATTCGTTATCGTGCTTTTGTAATTCACTCACTCTTGCCAAGAATTGGAAGACATTGCTTTTCTACAATTCTACCTGGCTCAAACAATCTGTATCCTCTCTTTCACTCTAGAACAACATCTTCGAGTCCAGTAATGGCAAACCAGCCGCACGGCGGTTTTCTCAAGGACCTGCTCGCTAGAGATGCACCCATGCACGCCGAGCTAGCAGCAGAGGCTGAGAAGCTGCCAGCTATTGTGTTGACGGAAAGGCAGTTATGTGATTTGGAGTTGCTTATGAATGGTGCCTTTTCACCTCTAGAAGGTCCGTTACTCTTCTTCAGTCATAGGCTGTATTTCAATTTCCTAGAAGAAAAAGGCATAGATTCGAAAGGTGCGGACTTAACGTGAGGCTGTTGTTGTGCTGTTAATTTTGTACGCAGCTTTACAATGGCTCGATTGGCTAGGCACAATGGGACGTGGGACTAACATTCACCGCTATAGGCTTCCTAAATGAGAAAGACTACAACTCGTAGGTGATCCCTCCTCGTGAACTTCGCCTACTGATGGGTATGAAGCGTTGTGAAAAATGTTCGTCTGGTGGATGGCAGCCTCTGGAGCATGCCAATATGCCTCGACGTCTCAGAGAAGACTATCGAAAAGGCGGGCTTGAAGCCAGGCTCTCGAGCAACGCTTAGAGATTTTCGTGATGATCGAAATCTCGCCATTATCATGGTTGACGATGTCTACAAGCCCGATAAGTGAGTCGAAGCTGAGCAAAATCACCTCTCTAATTCTGACATCACACAGAGAAATAGAAGCTAAAGAAGTCTTCGGCGGTGACCCCGAGCACCCAGCCATCAAACAACTCCAGAACACCATCCAATCCCACTACATCGGCGGTTCCCTCTCCGCCATAACCCGCCTAAACCACTACGACTACGTCGCCCTCCGCTACACCCCTGCCGAACTTCGCGTCCATTTCGAAAAACTCGGCTGGTCCCGCGTCGTCGCCTTCCAAACCCGCAACCCCATGCACCGAGCTCACCGGGAACTCACCGTCCGCGCCGCCCGCGCCCGCCAGGCAAACATCCTCATCCATCCTGTCGTCGGCCTCACAAAACCAGGCGACATCGACCACTTCACTCGCGTCCGCGTCTACCAAGCCCTCCTCCCCCGCTACCCCAACGGCATGGCTGTCCTCGGTCTCTTGCCGCTAGCCATGCGCATGGGTGGGCCGAGAGAAGCAATCTGGCACGCCATCATCCGCAAAAACCACGGCGCGACTCACTTCATCGTCGGCCGCGACCACGCAGGCCCCGGTAAGAACAGCGCTGGAAAGGATTTCTATGGCCCCTATGACGCGCAGTACGCCGTCGAAAGATACCGCAAGGAATTGGGAATCGAAGTCGTACCCTTCCAGCAAATGATCTACCTCCCCGACAGCGACGAATACAAACCCGACGACGAAGTCCCCGCCGGTGTCCGCACTCTCAACATCAGCGGCACCGAACTCCGCTCCCGCCTGCGCAGCGGCAAAGAAATCCCCGAATGGTTTTCGTATCCTGAAGTCGTAAGAGTGCTACGAGAATCCCATCCGCCGAGGTTTCAACAGGGGTTTACGGTCTTTTTGACGGGGTATCAGAATAGTGGGAAAGATGCAATTGCGAGGGCGTTGGATGTCACGTTGCATCAGCAAGGGGGGCGGAGCGTGAGTTTGTTATTGGGGGACACTGTTCGCAGCGAACTGTCTTCCGAATTGGGCTTCTCAAGATCGGATCGTCATAAGAATATCCAACGTATCGCGTTCGTCGCTGCAGAACTCACAAAGGCTGGCGCGGCCGTTATCGCTGCTCCAATAGCACCCTTCGAATCAAGCCGGGAAAGTGCGCGCGAGACGGTATCGCAGCATGGCTCATTCTACCTCGTCCACGTTGCAACCAGTCTTGAGTATTCAGAGAAGACGGACAAGAGAGGCGTGTACGCGAAGGCGAGAAGAGGCGAGATTAAAGGGTTTACAGGGGTGGATGATCCGTATGAGGGGCCGGAGAAGGCGGATTTGGTGGTGGATATTGAGACGACGAGTGTGAGGGGGGTGGTGCATCAGATTGTGTTGATGTTGGAGAGTGAGGGATTGTTGGATCGGTTGTAATGTTGTAGTGTGCGTTTTAGGGGCGGGAGAGGGGGAGTGATTGAGCATGATAGAAAATAAAGGCTTGCGAGATCGACCAGTCATGTGCGTTCAAGGAGCGTGCGAACCCCTGTATTCATTCCGTTTTCCTGGATAAACCGGGCAAAATTTCTGAGTCGCTGGAGTGACGAAGCTAGGTTTAATTGAGGGTGACATGCTTGATCAGGGTATACAAAGTAAATTGAGTGACATAAGCCCTGATGATGCTAGGCCAGATTAAGGTTGCAATGTGTTTTCGGTCCACATCTAGGAAAACACCGGATGGCAAAATGGAAGTACTAGCGCAGAATACTCTGCTATTGTTCTTGAACTAGCGTGTAAAGTGAATCTCTGATGTTGATCCTGAGCCCATTTCTGCGGAGGTCCTTCCGAGGGTTTTTCGGCCCGTCTTTGCACGAACCCATGTCTGAAGGACCGCTGCTTCGATGCTGATAGCATACCTAATCCATGTTAGCTGAGCCCATTGCCGTCTCCTCAGGCCCATCCTCTGCTATCATCGCGCTAGGGGTGCAAAGCGCAAGCGTGTCGTTCCGATAATCAATCATTAGCGTAGTGACTGCCTTGATTCTGCTGACTAGCAACCGCTTTAAGCTGTGCGGCCGTCCTCGGATGACAAATTGTTGCTTGCTTGTGCGACTTGGTATGCTAGCCCATTCGAGAGAGTGGTTGGGTAAGGTCTTGGCGGATCTCGATATGCTTCATCAATTGTCTGACCTGCTGTAGCCATTTGATCCCCCCCCGCGCCCCCCCACACCCCAACAATTGGTCGAGTTGATGTTATCGATTGCGATCCTGTGCAACACGATCACATAAAGAGGTAGCCCCCTTGAATCTCCTTCCTGTCAGCCTCCTGGCTGAGTAGTCGTCTGACACTATCTAGTCTCGCATCCACAACTCTAGCTTCGCGTTCCCATCTTCCTTCCTCTTCAGCGACATCACTACTACCCCAGAACCAATTGCCAGTAGGTTTCCGGGCTGAGCCCGCCGCTGCCGCTGCTTGACGCTCGTCGTTCAATAACTTCGAGACCATTGCGAGCCAGTTGTCCATACCTACGGCAAGGCACTCGGAACACTTCTCTCTAGCTTCTTCATCGCGTGCGTCTGCTGAAATAAATGTCTCCTCGGCGAGGTCCACCGCTTCACGGGTCCAGCTTAGACCGGACTGCTGATTCTTCAATTGGTCGGCTGTTCCAGTCGATGGAATTGGCGCTCCCACGGAGGGGTTGGAAGGTGATTTCGTCGCCGAGCTGGCAGATAATGAGGCGAAGAGTATCTCCCCAATGTGGGACATGACGCCTGCTTCCTCGCAGAGTGCTGCCGGTGTCCGAGATGAGACTTCGTCACCTGTCGGCGGCGGTGGAGGATATGGCGGAGTGACAAGGAGAGACTTCATGAAGGACATTGACGCTGCAGAAGCCGACTCGTAATTTGTCGTTGGCTTAGACTCGGGTGGAGACGTGGAAATAGGAAGTTGTCGCCTTGCTCGTAGAACAGACAGAAAGATAGGCAACGCCGCGGCAAGATTGTTATTTCGGGCATGATGATACGCCAAAGAGGTCGTCGCGAGCAGCACATTTGAGGTGATGTATGTAGCCTTGCTATTGATCACCCCTGTCCTGATGTCAACGACATTGTTGACACCTTCTGGGAGGGCGCCCATTGCAATGTCCAAGCCCCAATCGTACATGTCTTCTGCCGTCGATGACAATCCTTTGAAGTCGAGCCAATCTGCGTATGCCAGTGCAGCGTCAAGCCGTTGGCGAGTGCTGAAGCCATGGGTGGTGAGGATCCTCATATAAAATGTTTCAGCTGGCTCGAATGCCGGAACGCAATTCTCCTCCAAAGGCGCGGATTTGGCACCGAATGGCACCGGCTTTGGGCGTGGATTGGAAGGACCAATGACCACTTCTGGAGGAAATGCAATGTTTCTTGTGGTGTCACGAACCCAGCCGTCCCTGTTTTCTGCTGCTCTTGCGCAGCCCATAAGACATTCATAGTAGCCGCGCCTCCAGGGCTCGGACTTGTAAGATATGTCGACCCCAGCTTTACCTACGCCGGCCACGTAGATGTCCCCCTCATCTTGTAGAATAGGTCGCAGGTCTTTTCCATCCTTGGATGGATCCTCAAGCCGCTCGAGTAACAGACCGTATGCCTGCCCCGTGCTCGCCCAGTCTGTCAAACCCGAACCATTGGGATCTGGGTACTCTTGGTTCTTTGCGGTGTGAAAATTGATCCGAGAGATCATAGACCACTCTGGGGGCGAAGGGAACTTTCGTTCAAGAAATTCACTTTGGGCACCAAAGGCCATCAACCCTATGAGTGTCAGAAAACCCCATCCATACAATGTATATATTGCCCCCTTCCATAATTGATCTTTGAGGTACAACTTTCGCTCCGTAGAGATAAGACGTGAGAGTTGATACTGCGGCTTCGTTCGAGTCGCTGCTGGAGAGGGTCCGGCTCCAGTAGTCGGATGAAGGAACGGTAATTGAGGGCGTGGGGATATACGAGAGACAAGGAGTAATTGGGAGTTTTGGGTAAAAAGTCGAGGCTTGGGTGGTTGTATGATGGGATTGGGCAGTCGCAGCGGCCGAGCGAAGACAGCCGCTCTCGACAGTCGCAATCTATGGGGCAGCATAGTTGCAGCTGAGGATCCCGATCCAGCTGCGCGAGCAATTGGAAGGGCGTATTTGCCCCTCAAGCTCGATGCTTTCGATGCTTGGCGTCTTAACGCCCCTAGTCTTGCGAAGTCGATCTTGCTCTCTTTTCTCACCTACTTCAGCACCCTATTCCAAAATCTTCTACATTCAGTTGAGAGTCTGCTGGCTAGAGTCTTGGAAGATGGCGGAAGTACTCCAACCTACGGCACCACCGCAGGCTAGCAATACGCTGGAGAGCAAGCAGGCCTTACAACGATGGCTAGACGGCCTACTTGAACGATACCTCAATCTTCTAGACCAGTATCAAACCCTACAACGAGAATTGAAAGAGAATCTATCCAATGGCTACCTGTCGCTTGCACAGGCCAACTTTTTGAATGTCAACAGGATTCGCTATGGCCAGGACTATTATGATGACAGAATGCAGGCTACAGCTTGGCTCTCGGTGAATGAATCACGTCCTTACTTCTCTACAGCAACACATCCAATCCAGCAATCATCGAAAGATTCAGGGCCAACTGAAGCCGAGAACGACACGCCGAGAATGATGAAAAACGGCGAGACCAAAGCCTCATCTGGAGACTCGGAGAAAGGTTCATTTGTGCCTTGTGACCCTTTACACTGGTTCGGAATCCTTGTACCTCCGGCATTAAGAGCGTCTCAATTTAGCTTCAAAAGGGCAATCGTGGACAGCATACCAGCATTGGCAAGCATTTCAAAGGAGATGAAAGAGTTGGAGATTGAAATCAGAAGGGCACGGAAAAAGCTGAGGAAAATAGGCTAAAGCATACTCGTAAAGCATGTGGACAACCTTCAAAGGCCGAAAGTTACTGGATGTCGATTGTCGAGCGTGACCATTCCACTGCTCTTCGAAGCGACCGAAATGTTTGCAGCATATTGCATCCGACCGAGTTGAGACTGTTGTGGCAAAGAGATAGCTTCGTGGATTGGTGTGTGTCTGAACATGGTAGTATTAAGGCCGCATTCCCATGAGGACTATAACATCACCAAAACCCAATCATAGCTGCCGCTTGCTATATGCGCGATGAAAGCAAGCGTTTGACCTTGCCCTGATTGGGAAAGACGTCACCAGAAAGTCCCCGCAGTGGGGATGCTTCGAGCAATAATACACCATCGACTGTCTGATCTTGATCCAGCGCGAGTCATTGGAACATTGGTCCATGCACACTCAACATGCGTGAACAGGCTATTGCGGATCTCCTAGGTAACATACCGGACCTTACTCGCTACGAGACTCTCTACAAACATTTTCATTCCCACCCCGAGCTGTCACTCCAAGAGAAAGAGACTGCGTCTGCAATTGCATCTCATCTCAAGTCTTTGAATGCAGGTTATGAGCTCCATACTTCAATTGGAGGCCACGGACTCGCTGGTGTCCTAGAGAATGGCTCAGGTCCCACAGTCCTCCTCCGCGCCGACATGGACGCTCTCCCAGTGCTTGAGCTGACAGGCCTTCCCTATGCCTCAAAGGTTACCATGAAGGATGTTGCCGACGATACCGAAAAGCCAGTGATGCATGCTTGTGGCCATGACATGCACGTCACATGTTTGCTTGCAGCGGCCGAACATCTGGCTGGGATCAAGTCTGCTTGGACAGGAACACTCATCGTACTCTTCCAACCCAACGAAGAGAGAGCTGGCGGAGCGAAGGCAATGGTGGATGATGATCTGTACAGCAAGATTCCAGTACCGGACGTCGTTCTTGGACAGCATGTGATGCCATTGCGTTCAGGGCGTGTCGGAAATCGACCAGGTACAATCATGGGAGCAGCAGATAGTTTCAAGGTGAAACTGTACGGCAAAGGAAGCCATGGCTCCATGCCACACCGCTCCATCGACCCAGTTGTACTTGCCGCCAATGTTGTTCTACGACTCCAGAACATCGTCAGCCGCGAGATAGACCCAGCGGAGATGGCAGTAGTGACAGTAGGTAGTGTATCGGTCGGTTCAACGGAAAATATAATCGCAGATCATGCGGTGCTTAAAGTCAACACCAGAACCACAACTCCAGCAGTAAGAGAGCGGGTACTGGCTGCTCTTCGAAGAATAGTCGAGGCAGAGTGTGAGGCGAGCAATTCACCGAAGGCCCCTCTCATCGAGCCGACGTCACGCTTCCCTCTTACAATCAACGACGAGGATATCGCTTCCCAGCTCAGCTCGTCGTTCAGCAAGTTCTTCAAGGAGGACTTCGACCCCAGTACGCGCCTGATCAATGGGAGCGAGGACGTATCGATATTGGCAACCAGTATTGTTAGACCCTACAATTTCTGGTTCTTTGGTGGTGTAGATCAGGAGTTGTGGGATCGGGCTGAGAAAGAAGGTAGACTATTTGAGGATGTCCCAGCTAATCATTCAGCTTATTTTGCGCCGGTCATCCAGCCTACGTTGAGAGCAGGGGTCGAAGCTCTCTGTGTAGGTGCTCTGACATTTTTGGAGCAGCAGTACTAAGACTACTTTTTCCTACTAGCGACGTCATAGTGCATCGTGCTTTTCGAAATAAATCATCATTGTCTTTTGCAGTGCTCTCTTTGCCAAGTTTCACAGCAATGATTGCTTTATGCTCATTTTGCGCTATTCCGCGCACAGTGTGGTTCTTGCAGTCAGCTTGGCTGCAAGGGCGGAGTCGGTCGAGGCCCTTCACCCCTCGAGTGCCGTACCTTGCATGATACGACGAACCCCATGCTTCCTCGTGCTGGACACACCATGCGAGGGCGATCTTGAGGAATGTACTCTTCGTCAGTGGCAAGGGCAAGATGGCGTGCTGTTATATGGCGATGTCTTATCCATACTATTCCATTGTTCACTCTTGTGTTCTCCATGCCAGCATGAGTTCTCTTTGCGCAAACCGTTCCAATCAATCAACAACTTGTCTTTTACCTCGCAAAGCACAAGATCATGACGCCTCACTTGCCTTTACTTCTATCATTGCGAGCAGAAGTTTCCGTGGTGACCACAAATTCGGTTCAACTCTCGCGGAAAGGAGAAGTTGCTCGCAGCCGCCCAGGCTTCTGCTGGCTTCCAAAAAGAGATCAATCCGCAGTGTGGCCTCTGAGCTTGCTTTGGACGGACAGTGTTCCCGCTCAAGCTATTCTTTATCACTTCCATTGGCTAAACGGATCAAAGAACCTTTGACAGCACCATCAACCATTGATCTGCCGTTGGATGATGGTGAGAAGATACCAGACCACTTGATCTCACAAAAGCCATCCCAACTTTCTGACGATGAGACGACCTTGTCAGAGCATCGAGTCGCTGATGGTCATAAAATCGAGCCCAATCATTCCAAAGCTCTGCTATCACCCATAAATCTCAATGCTCAGATTGTCAAGTATAGACTCGACTCCACTACTACGGACTCTATCGAGCCTCCGAATGGATCAGAATATCAGTATTACCCACCAACGAATCCATCCGATGGACATGGGACTTTCGCCCAATGGCACGGTACTGGTCCACGTCGACAGTTATCCTATGGTGAACCCATCAATCATTCAAAGCCCAGATCTCTCCACAAATCCACAGGCTCAACAGAGCTAAGACGTGAGGCTGGATGGTCACTAGAGTACAATAATTGTGGCTCCTGGTTCGACGATGAGTCGATCGCTCCTGCGATCAAACCGTGGTACTCGGAGCCTCCTCGGCCCAAGCCTAGATTATGGCTTGATCTCGCCGAAGATGGAGGACAAATCGAGGAAGCAGTAAGACTTGCACGGCCTTAAGAAAGCTCACTTGGTAAGGACATACTGTGCTGACCTTTTACAGCACTCAACGACAGTTACGACTAGCCCGTCAAAAGCGCGAGTAATCTCTATCCCACGTCGCTGCACCACCACCCCTCAATCAACAAGCCCAACTAGCATCGAAGAAGGCAGCGAAAAGGATGGCTCAATCGTCTACCCACAAACACCACTCCAACCATCCATCGGCCTCGGTATATGCTCCCTCGAAACACCCACCCACTCCAAAGAAAACCTCGCCTACAACCGCATCAAAGCCCGCGCAAAATGGACTACCATGACACCGCCCTCCACCCCCTTCTCGACCCCCTTCTCCACCTTTACCCTCCGCCCCACCCCCATGTTCCGCCCAGGCACCCCTCGCCCCCCAACAAGCACAATGCCCCAGCTAAGCGAACTGACCACCTGGATCCTAAGCGAACTCGAACGCTCTCTCACCAGCCCCGCAAAAATCCAACTCGATAATTTAGTCATCCAGCAAATCCGCCTTCCAGTTTCCCAGCGGAGGATACCACGCACATCACCGTCGCTGCCGCTGAGTAGGTATTCGACGTTCAAGGGGCCATTGGGGAGTCATCCGACTCCTCCTCCAAACACACCCGCGAGCAGCAGCTGCCATTCTCTCGAGCGAGGTCTGCCACTTTTCCAATTCCCCATCTCCACGACAGACTACACGCTCAAGGCGCTGCAATCAATCTTCCCCCAAACTCCTCTCAACCAATTGTCGTGCCTTCAGGCAACTTACCTAGCCCTCCACTACGTACGCAGTATCCACCTCCCTTCCTACTCCTCTACCCCACAACACCCCACCCCCACCCCCAGCCTCAGCCCCATGCCCCAAACGAACGAATCCGAACGAGTGCATTATATCCAAACAGAGCTGGATATAATGCACGTCCCGTCCAAAGCGCGCGCTATGCTCGGTCTTCCAGCCCCGACGTCCCGCCCGGCTTTGCCGAAGGATTGGCTTTTTCCGAAAGCTGTGAGCTGGGCGGATAGGATTGAGGCGCTGAGGGAGAGGTTAGGGAAGGAGGTTGGAGTGTTGGTTGGGAAGTTTGTGGGTTCGCGGGCGGGGATGGGGATGGGGATGGGGAGAGAGATGGAGGTGGAGGAGGCGTTGGTTAAGGCTGTGGGGGAGATTGTGAGGATGGGGGAGGAGGTGAGGAGGTAGTTGATCTGAGGTTGGCGTGCGGGGTGGGGAAAATGTTTTTGATGGGGATATGGTTGGTGACATGACTTGCTATGAAATTGTATGATTGATTTTAGTGTAATGATCTTATGACGATGAGCTTTTCTCTAAATCCTCAGGATCGTGGGATATTCGTGATGCTCTTCATTACTCCCTTTACACCACGTAATATTAGATGACGAATGATACTGCCGGCAAAGCTGCCATATAACCCAATGCCGATGATGCCACCCTAGATGAGGGCCCCGAAATGAAAGACCAGACCCTTTTGCACGCAAGGAGAAACGTCCCGATACATCAAACCAGCGAGGAAGCAACACCCAATAATCCTGAATCCCCCACCCTAGCGCCACTCCTTGACTTCATCATCTCCAATAACCCTGATGGACTTCCCTGGCGTCCCCGTCCCACGATCCGTTCCCCTCACAGTCCTCACAACGTTAGCTGCCCTAGCTTTGACGCTGTCTTTCCTGCTAGTGGGCCTTACTTCTTTCTCTTCTTCTTTGACGGTATTCTCAGTGCCCAACAGCGGAACCGACCGGCGTCGATTGGCGTCCTTGGGTTTCTTGTCATTGTTAGTAGCGCCTTCGGAGGAGTGGCGTCGTGAGTATGTGATTGTTGTGCGGCGGCTCTTCTTGCCGTCGATTATGTTCTCCGTTGTCTTTCGCTTGAGACCCTTCAAGGATCGCTCCGATGCTTTCTTCACTAGTCGCTCGCTTTGAGCTTGCCCTGCAGTCAGAGCGCGAGCCTGCGAGAGCGTCCTCGATGTCTGGGCCTTCGCACTCGCAAATGCCGACTTGACGGAAGAAGGCACAGCAAGCTTCCTCCTCTTCGTCATAGTCTCGACCGCGTCCTCCACCACCTGCTGGATCTTCCTCTTTCCGCCCGTAGTAATTGGTTTCAAGGCCTCTTTGATCTCCTTTGGCTTCGGCCCCAACACTCCTCTGCAAGTCGCTGCACCGCATCGGCACTCTTGCACGTTCTTGGCGGAGAAGTTCTCGAAATTGTAGTCGTAGGTCAGTTCCTCGCCAGTCACGATGCCTTCGTCGCCTGCGAATAGTGCCATGCGTGGTTTTCCGGCTACGGTCCATTTGATCATGCGGCAATTAGGGGCACAAGAGTGGTTGATGAAGCGGGCAATGGAACCACGGGTCGCGTCGAGGACCATGCCTTGGTCGAAGTCCATTAGGTAGTAACACTATAGAATATCAGCAGATACTCTTAGAGAAAAGACTAGTCAGAGGATAAGACGACTGACTTTAGCGTCTTTATATTGCGTGTTCATGCGGTGGTCACACTCGTCTTGGGTAATGATTTCCCCAGTATACTCGACAACAATCTGATTAGGCTCGAAGGTGCGCATGGCTCGTACGCCATGGCCACGATCTAACGTTTCCATAACTTCGACCCCAACATCGTATTTCCGTCCGGATTTACTTCGTTTCTTTAGGTCGGCAAATGGCCGATTCGTGCAGTGTTCCGGGCCCACGTTGCAGTTGGTCTCGTCACACTCGTAGAGCATGAATCGATTGAAGCAATCGTCATCACACCCAGTCTCTGACGTGCATATGCACGTTGATTGCTCTTGGGTCTTGGCTTTCTTCCAGAAGCTTGCGGCGTCGCCAATAAATACGTCTATAGCAGCCTTGTCAGTGCAGCACTCACTGTACATGCAACGATAAACTTACTCTTGTGTGTCTTTTTCCATTCGTCTGGCCTTGATTGCCCTGGTGGGAGGGGCGAAAATACGTCAAAGGGCAACCTGAAATCTCTTCCAAGTTCCAACTTCGTCTTCCCTGCAAACATTGGCAATGGCATGACTGAGCTCTTTTTACCATCCGATTGTTGCTTCAAAGCCTTCTTCTCCTTATTCTTAGTCTCCGTCAACTTTGGATCAAAATCTGGATCCTGTCCCACGTAGAGACCCTGGTTGACCCATTTCTTCACAGCCTTCTTAACAGGTTTCCGCTTGGGGGCTGGCTCGGGAGAGGCATCGTCTTTCGAGAAGCGGGCTCGTTTCCTGGGGCTGTCAAATGAGGGTATCTTGCCAGCCTTCTCGTCTTCGGAATCGCCCTCTTCGTCAGACCATACGTAGCCCTTGAACCTCTTCCTCTGCTTCTTTTTTGTGAGGGGGTCGATCACTACTGGCACTTTGTAAACTTTCCCGACCTCGCCCCTGTTGTTCTCATCCACCAAATCCATCTTCAGTTTCTGAAGTTCCCGGGGAGTCTTGCTATTCTTATCACCGCCTTGCATGGACTGAATTTTCTTACCTCCGGCTTCCATGGTCTCGCGTCCCCTCTTGCCTAGTACGCTTGTAGTCTTCTCTATGACACTAGATGCCGCATCCAGTATATCGAGACGCGCAGACCTTCTCTTGCTGGGCGCCCGCTCCTTCTTTATAGCTGCCTTCAACTCGTCGCCAGGCATAGCTCCGAGATCCCAGTCTCCATCTAAGGCTTGCACACTTTGTTGCAGTAATGCCTCCTTCGAATCCGTCTGGTCATCATGCAATTGTGTTGTCTCGTTGGAGACTCCTTCCTCGCGTCCGTATTTTCGCCCCGCCCGAATGTTCTTGCCTGAAGTCAAATTCTCGTTGAAGCTGCTAATGCTCGATCGTGAACGCGCAGTGTACCGGCTAGAAGGCTCAGGCATAGATGAGCTATCAGTGAGCTCACTAGAAGCGTCGGTCATGCTCGTAGCTGTGGTCAAGGAGGGCGTCGTGGAGGGGTCTTTGGACACATTGCGAGCATTGACACGGCCAAAAGCCGACTCTATCGTCTGCTGACGCGTCATGTTATTTTGTGACTTGCTTGGAGATCGTCCGAGGTGCTGTTGGAGGAAGTTGAGCATGTTGGAGGAGTTGAGCAGCTGGATAGCCGATAGACGAGGACAAACAGAAACAGGCGCCAGAGCGGATTATAAAGTGGTGAGGTTTAAGATGATTGGCTGATGCTTTGCAGATATTGCAGAGGTTTGCAGTGAAATGTCATGAATCATGCAGAAGTTAGAAAGCGTTCTGCGAACGTTGGGCAAAAAGCCATGTGCAACGTGTGTTGTTGGGTTTAGATCTGGCGAGTTTGCAGGAAGACAACAATTGAAAGGGAGGCAGCCAATCAAGTTCGACACCTCACTTCGCACCATTCCACGAAGTGAAGTAGAGCACTCGTCACGGCAACCCGTTGCTTGAATAAAGACTATAATTAGTGGTAGTATCTATTACAGCTCCCAATAACCTCCCATGCCCGTACAATTTGCTCCCTTTTTCTCCATGCTCAACTGGGTATATATACAATCCAAAGCCAAAGAGCAAATTCGCTGAAGCATAAACATAGCAAAGAGAGCGCGGAGTCTCGTTAGTCACGAAACATCCACACAAGCGTCCCCTACCGAAGACGCAAATTAGTTTTTCCCAACGCTTTGCAGTTCCACTCCACCACCCTGCTGCTCAGCAACGAGTGGAGCTTGCCTCTTGCCTCTTCTAGGTCCAAATCGTTGATCGCCTTCTTCATACTGCTGTTTGAAACGCAAGTATGTTGGCGGCCTTGGTCTGAGCAGCACAACTACCCAATTCTTGAAGGCGCTGACTTGGGTGAAAGGTCGGTGGCGATCCTTCTTGAGGAACTTGTGCGAGTTCAGATACTCTCTTGTAGTCTCTCCTCGTGCTATCAGCCACAAATGGTATCCCCATAAACATCCTGGGTAGGATGTCGCTAGTAGGCCATAGATGAACATTGCAAAAGGTACTCGGTTTCTGCTGATGGATTCATTAAACGAGATGTGATTCTCCGACTGGTACCGCAAGCAATGGCCAAGGCTGGCGAAGGTGAGAAAAAGCCCTAGGAGGGCACCTGTGCTCACAAAGGCGAAGAAGTATCGATAGTTCCTTCGCCCTACACAATTATTGATCCATACGCAATGATGGTCTTGGGTTTCTATGCAATTGTCACATATTCGACAATGGTGACATCGTGGCGGCCTCCAAATGTTGCAAGTCTTGCAGTACTTGGTCGGGACATCCATAGCGGCATTGGTTGTGCCAGCTGACTTGATCATAGTCCATGAGGTGGTTGGTGGACCCAAGGCGAGGGGATCATCCGATTCTGAAGGAGGTAAACGGTGGAGATTCCTAGGTAGGATCTTACGAATGTCAGAAACCTGCTAGTGAACAATGAATTGAAGAACTCACGCCAGGGTCTGTGACCGATGCATGTATGAAGGACGAGATACAAATGAAGAACAGATACGCAAAAAAGAACGGTACTGCAGGCGAAGCGTGGTGTGACAGATATGGTCCGCTGTATGGTATGTTAGCGAGCGCCTTCCCGGTAACGCAACGGAAGGCATAGGCTCACGAGTACACAAGGAACAGAATAGCAGGCAAGATTACGATGATGGCACTCGCGACGTTCACAGGTCGATCCCGAGTGTTCTGCAACCTTCCTCCCCAGCAGAATGACGTGTTCCCAGAGAAGTACTGGTAATTAATACCAGCTTTTGGTGGCGCTGACGGCGGCCTTTTCGCGAAAGTGGGAGAGTTGTTTGAGGATGAAAGACGCTCGTGCCCTTGCGTCTCTGTCCGATGAAAGCTGCCTCTCCACGATTTCGGCGATCCGTTATCTGGTTTGTCTAGGTTCAAATGCGCGGGCCTCGGGTATGAAGCTGAATTGTGCAGCGGCCGCTCACTTCCTGCATTCTCGGTTGGACTTGTATCGTACGCGCCTTGCTCCTCCTGCTCAGTAAATTCGGTCCCTCTTGATGGCGGAGGGTTGTCAATACCATAATGCGTGTACCCTCCATGCTGGACTGTTGCATCCGAGACGACACTGTGCCTGTGGGTTTCTGTACCCGCGTCACTGTATCCGTCTACACTCGAAGTGGGCCGCCCTCTTGGCTGTCGTACACCTCTCTGAGCCTGAAGACGTTGCGAGCTCATGGGTCGAAAGAAAGAGTGGGCAGCTAGTGAAGGTACATGCGTTCGACTTGCCCGGCTGGTGGAGCTTGGTGGCCTGCTTGAATTCGTTATCGATCCTCCAGGTCCTCCGAACGCCCCAACCGTCCTCCATGATCCCATTGTGGTTGGTGAGCCCATTCCTCCTCTGCGAGATTGAGATGCCCGTGCTGAGGGGCGAGTCTGTGATGACGTGGCTGAGCCTGGACGATTCGGATCGTTCGACGTGGCTGTCGTCGGCCTTGGCCCGTTCGCTGCCCGTTCACTTCTGAATTCATCGCCATCTTCGGAGGCAATGTCGGTCATGCGCGAGGATATGACGCTCGGGGCTCGGGTTGAGCCGGCGGTAGGCAAGGGGACGGGAAATGAACTTGTGGTAGGGGGGCGGGCGGAGGCTGGCGAGAGAGGGCGCTCCATGTCGTATGTGGGATTTGCTATCGAAGGATATTCATTGTACAGTCGTAGAGATGGCTGGAGCGATTCACAGCTTAAAGGAACGTGTTTGGTTGTCCAGAGCCAGGAAAGGGGAGCCGCATTTCCTTTGAATTTGGGCAGAATGGAACGGGTCCACACTCGAAGCTGACAAACAAAGAATGAGGTCAAGGTTCAATCTCTCAATAGAATGATCAGACAGCACGTAAATTGTCAAAAGTCGCTCAAAGGATTGAAAGTCGCATAAAACAAAGATGACGGCGGCTTTTGCAGTCGCAAAAGTAGAACCCTGGCGTGCCTGGCCACTTCGTCGGCTCAAAGAACGGCCCGCGAACTAGCGCGTTATCGACATAAAAGCACCAGAACGTCACTGTCACCACAATTCAAGCATCTCAAAGCACGTTGTACAACCTTCGATATATTTCCCGACCACAAACAAACATGTCCGCAGCAGCAGGCCGAGTAGCCTCTAAGGCAGGCCAAGCTCTCAGTAGAGGGGCTTCCAAAGCAAACAATGCAGCCAACGAAGCAGGAACCGGTGGGAGAGCGAGCACATTAAACAAAGGAGCGAAGAAAGATCCGGAACTTTATGTATGCCATTGAATTCACCAGCTTGGAGAAGAGTGGTTCCACCTGACGCCATATCTAGATCCTCCTCACGATTATGACTGGCGCCTTCGGCATGGCCGGCTACCATTTCGGCCGCAAACCCACCTCCTCATCGTCCGAAGCCCCCGTCAGTATGGCAGAAGGAACGATGCCGTGGCAGACTACAGCGAGGGGTGATGGAGCAGATGAGCACTTCAAATATCAATATCATCCAGGAGGAGACAAGAGCAAGGCGCCGAAGGATGCACCGAGTGCCCTGCACAGCGTCATCGTACCAAATGTTACGCTGCCAAAGGTGAGTTTTTTGTAGGAGAGACTTAGATATTCAGAGGCAGGGCAATAATGTGCTGACGTTGATGGCAGAAATTGCATGATCAATTCAACAAGTACGGCAAAGATGGTTTCTAGAGGCGTAGACTACAATAGACGTCTCTTTGAATGTATCAATCTCCGTCGACCTCACTCTATACAAGAATAAAGGCGTACACTCTTCTATCGTCCCGTGACCAAGGGTAAACTGTGCGCGAGGTTCTGTTTGCCTGACAAATGAACTTCGAACGTCTGGGAGGAGAGGAGTGCGGGTTGCATGAGTAAAGGCATAAAGGCACTGCAAATACAAGGCTGCATCACCGGTGATTCTATATCAATTTGCTTCTACTAACCTCACTTCGTAATTGGTTGATTTAGGAATGCATGAGCCCGAAAACGGACCTTTGTGTTGGTGTAGCTATTCAAGTCTCATGTGCATTATACATGAGCCAGGGCAGCTTTCAGTTCTACCCCCTCCCATCAAATTGGCTGCTTTTGGATCGCTGCTCTATTGGATGACCAGAAACGAGTTCGCCAATCCCTTTAGGAGAGGAAGCCCATGATGGTTATTCACGAATCATAGAAGACCTTCCGTATCTCACAATACTAATCAAAATCACGAGCCCCTGCCGCACCATCAGGCATTCAACAACCCCATCAACTCCTCAAAAGCCTTGACGATCTCCTCCCGCTCCTCACCACAAATCGCGCTCTCACCCTCCCCACTCAATCCTAAATCCTCTCCCTTCGCCGCCTTGACCATCTCCGCTCTCGTCGGAAACGTCAACCCCATCATCCTGTGCGTCGGTTACATTCTCACACCCTGCAGCACCTGCTTCAGCTGCTCTGCAGCCTTCTCGTCACCATGCCCGCCATAGCTAATCATCATGGCGAGCTTGCCTTTCCACTCATTGAAGAGGTAATCGATGGCGTTTTGATGCTGGCCGGGTAGCCCCAGTTGTACTGTGGGGTGACGAACACGAAGGCCGAATAGGAGCTTATCTCGGCAGACTAGCGCTGCGTGTGGGCGTGAGTGTAGTGACTGGGAGAGTGGATTTAGGAGGGGATGCCGGGCTCATTGTAGAGGCGGAGGTCCCATTCGGAGAGGTTGATGAGAGAGCGTGAAGGGGGATGCGGTTTGGGTGAGGGTATTGTGGAGGGATCAGGAGATTTGGATACCGGTTGGTGGAACACGTTGGCTGCAGACTATTATGCCGAAAATTTCTTATGGAGGAGTTCACATGTTTGACGATTGAGACGGCGGTTATATTACAAGGGGGGAAATAGAAGACCGTTGGTATTTTCGCGGAGGCGTGATCGGTGACTAAATGCCATAGCATTTTCATGATGATTGAATAATGGGAAGTCTACGAAAATGGGGATCGCAGGGGAGGGATATGGAGAATGAACGTCTCGATGCTCTCTTTATATTGACAAGAAAACAGCACAATGGTTGAAAGACAGACTGGCTGAGGCGTTGGCTTTTGAGCAGGCAGCGGTCAAATTCGGCATAGATGACGCGGGAAAAAACTGCGAGTCCTGCAATGTGGATAAGAGTCTCCAGTCAATTGCACAGGTACCGTCGGTGTCGAAGTTAATCTTACTGTTTGTATGCCGCGACTTGCGTCGTCGCACGATTGGTCGGAGATCAAATGAGGCGAGAGGCGCTCCGTGATCACAATATATCTTGGCATTCGCGACCGCTCCCAACCTCACCTCGCCTATCCGATGTCAACTCAATCTCAAGAACAGTTAGTAGTTATTTTTGGATATCCAAACCTGCTGACTGCATCCATCGCTGCTATAGTTGTCGCAAACTTGAATAATCAAAATCTAACAATTGTCTGCTGGACCAAATCGATCTCGACGCTTCCCTAAAGGCGATTAGTTTCGAGAATTTCTTATATCACACTTGGATGGATGAGTTGTGTTGGTTTACACTCGCAAGAGGAGAATTGCGCCAGGCGCAGATATCGTATCTTGAGTATATGTAGCGAACAAAATGTCCTGTGCTAAGGTCATAGCATAAGTGGGAAAAGTGTGGATGGTTGTTTCCCAGAAAGAACTGGCGACATTGGCTAAAATGCATTACATTACATGTCTTGATCCTACAACTCATCCTTTTTCGTAGCATCCTTTGCCTCGCTCGCAGGTCTCGGCTTCCCATCATCGTTCTTCTTCACGGACTTCTCCTTACCCACATCGTCTTCAGGAGATGCAGTAGCGGGATACTCCCTCCCATCATCCTCTGGCTGATCTGCGGCCGTCTCAGGCTCGCGATCTGCGGGATGCGGTGGTGCTGTCCCTGCGGACCCTGCAGAATTATCGTTGACCTCGTTGCCATCGGCGTCAAGGACTCGTGTCCGTGTCTCGTATCGGGTTTTGAACGATACTTTGCCCTCGAGCTCGGCTACTTGGTTCTCATCAAGAAGGTTACCGTCTTGGTCTCTATACTCGATCTTCTCCTCCGTCTGTACAGCTGCTTCTTGCAGAGGCGCTTGAGAAGTGACGTGCTCCTGTGGCGGTGGTTTCTGTTGGCCGCCGGCAGGAACTGCTGGAGCCTCAGTTGGCTGGATGTTGCTGCTCGGCGGAACCACGTCGTATTGTTTCAACTACAGAGTTCTGTCAACAACGTAACGTTCAAAGTTTGGAAACATATTGCTTACATCAGTGTGGAATGCGTTACAATCAAAGTCCCAACTATCAAAAAGCTTCACGCTTTGACAAGCACTTTGTGTCCATGGATTTCCGTAGGCCAAGGGAGCATAAAGCGTAAAAGCAACGATACTAGCAGCCAAGAAAGCCACAATTCCAGTCCTTCCAATGGCAGGAGTATCCCTGATTCCGAAAGAACCTCCCACTCGATTCGTTGCAAAATCGTAGACTTGGCACATCGTGATAATGGCAAAGTACAAGGCTGGGAAGTAATGATGGAGGAAGAGCTGGCGCTGCATGAGATAGAATGGGAAGTAGTGGAAGGCCCAGCCCAACACTGAGGTACCGATCTCGTAGTCGAAGCGCTTAAAGTTGACATTATCGTAGTCCTGGAATCCTCTTTGCCATCGGAGAACCGAGAACCCCTTGAAGAGGAAGTAGACACCAATTGCGGCAGTAGATGACCACCAAATGATTGGATTACCAATGAGGTAGATTTGTCGGTTATCCTTGCCCCAGAAGTTGATGCCACGGCGCAGAATTGGCCAAGATGGCGGCCTTGAGTCCCAAGCGTGAGATTCGACGAGGCCAGCGTTCGTGGTCCACATCACCTTCTGAAGCTCCCAGAACTTGCCCAGAAAACCGGGATTCTTGTAATTGACCTTCTCCGCGTCTTGGCCAAGTTTAGGATGCTCGTTTTGCTCTACGTACCAGATGCTGTTCGGAAGAGTTCCTTGTTTTGCGCAAGTAACTTCCTGTTGGTCGAAACCCCAGTCCGGCAGCTTGACCTTGTGAGAGAAGAGAGAGCAGCCGGTCATGATGTGGACAAGCTTGAACTTCGTCTCAATCGTGCGAACTTGTTCCTTTGCCAAAGCTCCGTCGGACAACGACTTGACAATCTCAACGCGGAAAAGATCGTTGGCATCACCCTCGAAGCCCTCATAACCATAGGCAGAGACCTCGTTCTGCCAGTCTGCCTCACTCACTGGCGGACGGACATCATGGGAGTGCAGTCTCCGATCTGTGATGACGTGGTAAAGGCGAAGAACGCTTCCGTCTTTGACGTGGACGGGATCAATGTTGTCCCAAGCTTTGATGCCTTTGATTTCTTCCCCATCCACGCCATGGGGTTGCGTCTGATTTTCAAGTAGCCACGCATTGTTCTCGTCCTTGTGAGGGTATAACGTGATCTGTTGCTGCTTGCTTCCAGTGGGATACATGGAGTTGTGGGAGTGGAGATAACCGCCGTGGGTATTGTGATGTCGGATACTGACTCGGCTGCCCATGATCACGTCAACGGGTACGTCCTGCATGGCTTTCGAATTTAAAGTGGCCTGGAACTCCGACGACATGAAGCCATCACCGTCGCCTGGGTTGACAAGGCAGAGGAAGTGAATGCCAAACAAAGCCGTGTAGAAGGTGATGGGAATGACGATAAGGCAGAAGAAGCGGGCAAGAAAGTGCTTGAACCACAGACGCTATCGGCAAATGTCAGCAAAGTCCTACAAAAATGCAGCCTTTGAGTGTAACGCACAGGGGTGACATTCTCGTTGTCTCCCAGTAGAACCCACAGTTGAACAATCGTCAAGCTGCCGACCCAGGCAATGGTAAATAGTCCAACCCATTTCACGCTGACTGTAGCACCCAGACCGAGACCACTTGCTACAAGCCAAAACCACCAGCTGGGGTCAAAGGCCTTCGAAGGTCCCTGTTCGTGTTGATTGGTAAAGCAAGTCCAAGCCAAGGCTGTGAATGCCGTGAAAGCGATCAAAGGCGAATCCAAAAGAATGAGACGCGATTGAGTAAGTAGACCGTTCTCTGAAAACCCCGTCAGCAACTAAATTGTGCCTGTTTTCTAGGTGTTCCCACCAAAGATGACCATTCCAGCACCCAGCGCAGCCGTCATTGTACGACATCCAGTGGCCTTTAAAGTCAAAAATATCATGGGAACCGTCATAACGCCCATGATGGCAGGCAGCATTCTCATCGCCACGTATGGTACACCAGGCTCTAGGTAGTCCTTTCCAATGTCCTTGAAGTCGAACTCTCCATCGAAGCCTGCCAACCATCCCGCAAGCGTGAGGAGTAATTTTGCCAATGGAGGGTGGACATCCATGAAAAATTTGCCTTTGATGTATTTTGAGGCGAAGCCACCGAAGCTACAAACGCAATTAGCCTTCAATATTTCGTCTTGATATCCGCATGAATGCAAAGCTTACTGGACTTCATCGAAGACGACACTGCTGGGCTGGTATATTCTAAAGAGGCGGACGACGGCCGCAACGACCGTGAGAACTCCCAGCAATTGGAAATCGGAAGAAGGAAGCATGAAGATATCGTTGTCGGTAACGCCATGGGAGCTATAGTCCTTGGGCTTTTCCACTTTCGCTGATTTGGCCGAGCCATTGGGTGTTCGGCTGGCTTGTGCCTTTGAGGGGGGTTTTGGAGCCATATTCAGTGGGTCTGTATGTTTATTGAGCCGCAGCGGTTTGCCGCTTCTTCAAGCGCAGGTGGAGCGACGAAATCAGGCTAGCCCCTTGACTGTAAAGAACGAGAGGGCAGAGGCCATGAAGTTGGGGGAAGGAGTGTAAGAAATTCTCAACAGAAAGACATTACTGCTCTTGCAAAAGCGCAAAAGTTACCCTTTGAAGGCGGCAAGGGGGCTGTTGTAAGAAAGGGATGCTGTGCACAACCTCGAATTTACAGGCCACGAAAGCTGATCGACGCCAGCCCTATCAGAATTCTCGAAACGCCGCGCTAATTTGAAGCCGCCGAGGTTTCCCCGCTTCTCGCCAAGCTTTTATGAAGTTCAAACCGCAAAATAAACACAGCGATGCCGGCCTTTCGGGCTTCTCAAGCAAGCATCAGTGCACAATGGCAAACCCGCTTTCTTCCTGCGTATCTTCTCTCCGTTCGACCAACGCTCTTCTCTCCTCCAGCATCTCAATCCTTGACTCAGGCGTCAATGACTTCCCACGGCTAGCGAAGGTGCTTCAGACGACACGCGTACGTCCTCCTCTACGACTCCAATTGGTCTTCTCTATGTCCTTCCAGCTCTTGGGTGACTAAGACGGGGTGCGGAAGAACAATACTGGCAACTAATATTCCCTTAGCATTTTGAGCTCCTCCCCGAACCTGCCCTCCAGTCCGCACAAACCAACCTCCTCGCGTCTCTAACCCCAGAAATCGACTCTCTCCTCACACGCGTGGAAAGCCACCTCGACAAGCTGGCGCGGCGGGAGCAAGCACTTATTGCGCGCACAGAGCTCCTCGAGGGCCGTATTGGGGAAGAGCGGCGCGCGAGCGGTGTACGGGGAAGCGGCGCAGGGAAGAGGAGTAGTGTTGGCATGAGTGGGGAAGGCAGCAGAGAGGCGCTGAGGCTGAAACAGTTGAGGGGGAAGAAGGAGAGGCTGAGTTATGCGGTCGAGAGGCTGGTGCTGCAGGCGCAGCAGAAAGAGAGACAATTGAGGATGAGCGTCGCTACGCAATGATTGATGAAATGGAAGGTTATGAATAGATGCTATGTGGCAAGACAAGATGTGGAGTATGGTATGCTTTAGTGGTGGTCGATATACCCGGGGAAATGCTTGAGTGGATTTCAAGACTTTTCAAGTATCATTGCCGAAGGCGAAGTCCATCGTGAACGTTGACAGTAACAACGAGCTCGCCTACGAAGCGCGTTCCTCTCGGTCGCATGTTGCGACTTGATGCCTTGGCCGATTCAGGTAGGTCCCTAAAATCTATCCAGGAATTCCAGCCTCGGAAGTCTGACCATCAAATGCATTTTCTTTGCCAGAGTGGGCATCAACGGTGTGACAGCCGTGTCTGTCGCGACACCTCTACCCCCTGGGAGGAGGGTAGAGTAACATTGCTTCGTATACCATGCTCAGAGGGGCTATCGTTTTCCCTTCTTCAGCACGAGTCCCCTCAGCCCCATCAATCCCAGCCAAACGGCCTCCTCCGTTCGGATGGTCCTGCTGCCCTGCCCTGGGCATAGGTTTACCCAATGATCAAAAAGTGCCTCCGGACTTTTGACACCCAATCCCGCCAGCCCTTCGTCTGCTTTCACTGCTGCCTCTAGCCCTGCCACACCACCAAAGATGATCATCATATGACTAAGGTCAGGAACAGTATGCTTTAACGACTTTGAACTCGTGATCTCAGCAACGGGGACACCGCGCTCGGAAGTGCCAATTGTAAGGTCGTAGCCACCGTCAAAAGGACATTCCGTAATCACTGCAGAGAGAGAAGCCGCAGAACGCAAACTATAGCCCCAGTAATACCCTGAGTCTTCGCGGGGAGCATTTGGCGAAACAACATCTGCCGATAACTCGTTTTCCGGTAAATTGGCTGGTTTATTCACGTCCTTGAACTTGACTGTCACACGTGTATCTGGAGGAATGACAGCTGGGATAAACACTCGACTTCGAAGACCGGTTTCCACGTAGGTATGAGAGGACGTCTTCTTTTTCAGGCCGTCAGGGTGCCCAGCTCGGGTCACACCTTCGCGGTACTGACACCATTCGTCTCGCCGTATATGGTGAGGCATGTCTAGGCTTGGTAACGAACCCGCGAGTCGAAGATCTGGGTGCATGGGAAAGAGATGTTTTCGGAGATGTGGTGGTGTTTCGAGGTAGGATAGAACGTGTGTCAGGAAGTAGTCAGGATCGGAGAAACCGGTATATAAGTCCTTAGTATTCCCATTGTGAGACCTGTAGTCTGCAGACCCTTCGTCCGCCTGCCCGTCGTCAAAGACGACTACTTCGTCCACACAGAATACGGTGAGAGCGCGAGCGATCTGCCCTGCTAGCAGTGTTTGGAGTTCAGGCGTTTGAGCACTTTGAGTACATTTTCAGCGAATAGGTTGTTTAGACACCCGAGGCAGTAGTACTGACTTTGCGATGATGCTGCCAGGCAATGCGACGCTCAGGGTGTAAGCTCGACCTTCTTTGGCTTCGAAGACGGCTGTGGGCTTCGAGGTATCGACTTCGTTCTTGTCGACTTCATTCTTAGCCACAGTTTCGGGCTCACGCTTTCGCTTCTATGAATTATTAGCTGCGGCGTTATTATTTGCATTGGTATGACTGGCACCTTTGATCCCATATTGCGAACAGGGTCCAACGCGAATGAAGTGGTGAGACAGAACAGAACGCACGTATCAATGTCATACACTTATCAGAATGGTCGCGTTAGCTTAATTAGGGGCTTCAATTTGATAGGGGTCCAACAGTGAAATAATACCCGCCGCTAGCAGGGAAAGGAAAAGTCACCGCGCGGTATTCGATAAATCTCAACAAGATGAAGGCCTGCGATGAAACAATTGGTTACAAAGCTGTAGTAAGGGGACTGATACAGATTTTTCTCAGCAGTTCTATTGGTGAAAGAGGTCCGGCTAGAAACCTACTGAGGCTAGAAGTTGAACTTTGGGACAAAAAACGCAAGGCGTATATCTCAGACTGTAGCGCGTACACCTCAGACTGCGTCCTGTGTAAGGACTTCTCAAGCTCCATCAACGTCGTGTTCACAAGCAAATTCCAACCACAATGTCTACACCAGCGCGCCCATATATATCTAACGGCCAAGTGCTGTCAAGGTCCGTAGTCCCTCCGGAATAATGCCATGTTCCAAAACCTGACTATTGACAGTCCCCCACTGTCAGCTCGACTTCGTAGCTATGCCGATAGCACATATGCTTTCTTCGGCCTCTATGTGACTACCTTGTTTTCGGTACGTTAGATATATATAGGCCAGGGGACATTGAATTCCTCGACTAATAAGCTGCGGTGCATAGCTTGATGCCCATGCCGCGGCAGAACGGTCATCCTTCAATGTCAGAAACAGGAGTCGAGCAGCCGCAGGAGTGAAACCCGCCCCAAGGTCTGGGGGTGGTGGAGGCGGTGATGGAGGAGGAGGACCAAGCGGAGGAGGAGGTGGCGGTGGGAAGAAACTGGGTACGGTAGAAGATATCAGAGGGCCAGAATGCAAGAGCTGTGGATGAAGCAGAAAATTGAATCGTGAACCCAAAAATTCATTTGGATGCTTGCTTGTATAATATGGGCTGGCGAGGGAGTTTGGGTTGCAATGAGGTTCGGGACAAGAATCAAGAAACCACATTGTGAAAGACAATAGTACTACTCGAGGACTGCTTCAAGAACGATGTATGGGCATCTGCTTCTCAAAGACGCCGCTGCTGAACGACTGGCTCTGATACTCGTAATCTAGAGACGTAGTACTAGCCTTTCTTCAAGAGATGACGAACGTCTTTGCCTGTACGAGATTTTTGTCTTTAGAGATCCGAACAACACCCAGGAGCAGTCGACGAACACCAATGAACTTAACAATACATTGAGTTTCTATCCAGCTTGGCATTATACAATGATGGCAATGACGGTCTAATACCTTGTCTGTCACAGTGTGATTCTGAACAGCGATTATCGACTTTCCGCTCGTAGTAAACCCAACTGCAGTAATGATGGCTTTTATCGATATGCTCATGCTGCCTAAGAGTCGGTCAGGGGTTCCGAAGCTGAATTTTATGGGGCTCTGCTTACAGTATCCTGCGTTGAGAGGTTTTAATAACTTCTGGTGCCTTTTTTGTTGGATTAGGTCATTCGCTTTCCTTGACCACAGAAGTGCCTGCAGGATTCTGATTCTGTCTCGCAAGCGTCTACCATGTATTCGCTTTATGATGGCGTATTTTTATTGCCAAGGCTGAGGATTTCACCATTAGTAGACAGCAGTAGAGCCCTTCGAACTTGAATGTAGCTCCACAGCGTTCATCATTGTTTTAGAGTGATTGCAACCTCCACGACCGATACTTTCCTGATCCGTGACTCCGGAAGCTCTTCTTCTTGCCCCTCTTCATCATTCCCTTCCACATCTTCGGCCCCATTGGCACTCGTTGGATCAGTCGACTCGATAATATCGTCTATGACACCCTGGCTACTAGTCCTCAGGCGTACCGTGCAATCATCCTGACCTTGGAAGAAGAGAGCTAGACCCAAGACCTTCTCGGTAGCGCGACCCGTAGCTTTGAGAATGACTTCCTCGGGTGCTTTCCCTGTCGAAGGGGTTACGGACTCGCTAAGCCTCTTGAGCTTCTGCTTGTCGCTGCCTTCGGCTCCGATTAGATCAAGTTTCCCAGTAGACCTCTCGTCTACGTGGGAAAGTAGTTTGCGGACTCGTTTGACTGCGGAAATGAACGGCGTCTTTGGTGACACGTAGATTACTTTCTGCTGGCTTGCATTGGTGTATGGCGAAGGTATGGATGGATGGAGTATTGGCCTCTTCTGGACTCGTGCATCTGACGGCGCGAATTAGACCAATACCTTCGAATTGATAATGCAAGCTTACTCTTAGGCAAGCGAGGCAACTTATTAGGCTTGGTTCTCTCTGTATTGCTTGGTTTATTGGCTGCTGATGGGGCCATTTAGGTGGTTCAAACGTCACACACGGATTTGACACGCAGACGACTATGAGAATGAACGATATGCAAGTACTCAATTCAATAGCGTCCTTTCTATGCTTTCGACCCCAAAATAATATCGTTCTTAGTGTTAATTACAGGACGCCAGTCAAATCTCGTACTCGGTTAAAGTCCGGCACCATCTCCACGCTCGGCGCCATTTGACCTCGCCCATCTCTCCCACCATAGCATCGCGCCAATTGGCTCATGGTGGTACGCCTGACTTGATGAATGGCTTGTTGCGCCTTCGCCATCTCCACCTTCCGGGATTGACGACATACCTTCGCGCATCATCGATTCAAGACCATCTTGTCAGAATCCAGCTCAACCATAAGAAGGCTTCCTCCAGCGGCCCCGCCCCCAGTCCCTTCCTCCTCACCTTTCAGACCCCTCCAACATACACTTGCGGAAGACGTGAAGTTGGCACCCTCACGCCTGACCAGATCGACCATCTGAAAGCAGGCGGCAAAGCCGAATTTCACGAAGCCCTTCGAGGCGGACAAACTACATTCCATGGCCCGGGTCAATTGACGGCGTACCTCATCGTCTCACTACAAGCACATAGGCTTCAGCCAAGGACTCATATCAGACTACTGGAAGATTCGATCATAGCTACATGTGCGACTTATGGGCTCGAGAGTCATACTACGGAGAACCCTGGGGTATGGATCGGCCAGGAGCCGGATGATCGCAAGCTGGCCAGCGTTGGCGTGCATTTGAGAAGGTATGTCTCGAGCCATGGCATTGGGCTGAATATCTCCGTGGATCTTGCGTGGATCGATAGAATTGTTGCTTGTGGGCTGGTGGGAAAGAAGGCCACCAACATCGAACGAGAGCGGAGTCCTGGGTCGAGCTCTCTTCAGGTGTTGGATGTAGCCTCTGTTTTTGCCACCCATGTGGCAGAGCGCCTTGGTAGTGTGGATGAAAACGTGGAGACCGTTACTGAGATTGACGCTTTACCAGAAACTCTACTCCCGGACTACGGAGTAGCATCACAGTTGGGAATGTGTGGACTCTCCGACTCTATGGACGCGACCACGTCGAACAAAGTCTTCAGAAGCTTGGCATAGAGTCTTAAATCAGGGGCTTGATTCTACAAGAAAGACAGCCCTTGCAAGATAATATGTGCAGCAAGAGTACGCAATTATGCGCGAGATCGATCACGCTCAGGAGAGATGTCTGTAAATTTCGATCTTCGTGTTCAGAATAACTAAATCGAACTGAATACGGGTAAAGTCTGCAAACATGGCACGTTCAGGTTATGCGCGATTCCAAGACATTCGTCGTGTCTTGCCTTGTGAACTGTCTCTGATTGTCTGTCGTTGCTACTTTTCCCCACATTCTCTCCAAATGCCTTCTTCAAACACTTCGCGTGCGCCCACATCCTTTACTCTGTTTGTATTTGCTTCGAGCGTTGTGGTTCCGGGTCTCCAGGGCTCGCCAGTCCTGCCAGGCGAGCAGACACTTCCATTACCATATCATCTTCCAGTGCCAAACTCCGAATAATCAGCATATAGATAGCATCCAGTCCTTCTTTGACCGTTTCTACTATACATAAACCATCTGTTGCTGAGCCCTCTACTTCACAAATTACGAAAACCCAGTCGAAAATCACGCCCTCTACAGCTTCGATAGCCTCAGAAGCATCGGTCACTCCTGAGAAGGCAAAGACAGATCCGGTTTCAGGAGGACCAGAAGGTCCAGTATCAAGTGACCCAATCGAAAACGGCCCAGCTCAAGATCCCGGAAACCCTGCCCCTAGAGGACCTGGTCTACAGGTTCCTGAAGCATTGTCAACAGCGGGGTACCTTGTTGCACCCGCACAGCAAACAGCGCAGGCAGCAAAGGCTAAAGCTCCCAAAGTGCCGAAGGCTGACAAGCCATCTCCCAGTACTTCTTCGGCAGAAACACCAAGCCATCCACAGGTAGACACGCAGCTCTCAGCCATCCCTCAAGCAGCATCTCCTAGTGTGCCCGCAACCGAAAAAAACCATCAAACAATACTCCACAAGCAGATTTGTCCAAGGAACCTTAAACAGAGAAGCAGACTCCTGATACTTCCCAAACAGAATCATCAAGCCAAGCTCCGGCCGAGGAGCAAGCTCCAAATGCTGCTCAAGAAATTCGCGATGGCCAAGTCCAGACAAGAAACCAAGTACCAGATAATTTTGAAGCTAGTATACTCAACGAAGCTCTAGCGAAAGTCAACCCGGTCGTGACCCTGGGCTCCTCAACATATGTATATAGCGTTGTCTCATCTTCCAACGTCGTGATCGCGTCACAGACGGCTCTTCCAGGTGGACCAGCAATAATGGTCAATGGTGTCAAAGTTGGCCTTGCTTCCTCTGCCAACAATATTGTCGTTTCTAGTCCAGACCCCAGCACCTAGTGGAGTTTCGCAGTTTGCTGTTGGCAATGAGGTCGTGACCGCCAACAGCGCCTCACAATACGTCATCCACGGTCAAACACTCGTTCCAGGTGCCTCAGCTGTTACCGTTGATTGTACTCTAATCAATCTCGCACCCCATGCCACTCCGGTCGTGGTCGGCGGTAGCACTATAGGGCTCGAGCGTGCGAAAGTAAGCTTACCCACTCTCACGGTCGATGGCCAGATCATCACCGCCAACAGTGCCCACCAATATGTGGTCGCAGGACACACCATCACCCCAGGCGCGCCTGCAGTAACAATATTAGGAATACCAATCAGTATACCAGTCGATCTGCAGCCGACTAGAGCAATCCAAGGAATCATTACAGCTGGACCAAAGGCCTACCCACATCAAAGAAACCCAAACCCGGAGGCTCACCCATCACCATGGAGAGCCGATCTTCGAAGCAGCCGATGGCTCGAGCGTGGTTATCGTGGCACCAGCAAGACCGAAGCGCTGGCTTATGCGGTTGCTCCAATGGGTAGCGCTGCGTTCCATGGGAGCTACGTCTTTGCGTCGTTCGCTGGATTCAATAGCAGTACTGCCGCCCGAGCCGCTGGCGCAACTGGTTCAGCTACAGTACAATTACGCCGGCTACTACTACTGCTGCGGGTGGTTTACCGCCGATTAATCCTATGGGTCCGAGCACTGCTGGAGCGACTAAGGTTGTTGGTGCTCTTCGGGGAAGACTAGGCTTTATGACTACGCTGGCGATGCTGGTGATTGCTGTTGTTTGCTTCCGATGAACGCAATTCTGCTTTTAATGATGGAAGATTAAAAGTATATACTTCGAATATAATAATGATAATCTTGATTCTCATAATCCTCGGCGGGAGACACGCTACGTTTCAAATTGTCATCGTAATACAGGAACAGCGAGAGGACTTCTCGGTGCTGCAAAAAAGGGACTTCGGACTGGGGAAGAGCTTCGAGAGACAGGATTAAGGACTTGCGATGTGCAAGCTTGCGGATCATGATCACTGGCATATCTTCTCAGCTAGAAAATACATATATGGCCACCAGGATTGTGTTAAGGTTTCGAGGGGCACGGCATATAGGTGAGCAAGTCGTTTCTGTGATGTGTTGGCGGCTTTGGGTTGGAGATTGTAGATACTTTCTGAGACAACTCACTCCTTGAATGTATCTAATAGAACAGCCGTCTACGACTGCAACATGTACTGTCTTGCTCATTTGTACTTGGTAATCTGCCCATTCAAAAGCACGAGTCAATAAAGGTTATGCAGGATGGTGAATCATTTGCCACCATTCCCTTGTATTGATTTCCTTGTGGCTCATGAGGCATTCGATAGAACACTTATATCGCTCTAGCATTCTAAGTCCGATGTGTTCGCGGCTTTACCCCTTTAGTAAGAGGCTGTTCTGTTGAAGAAGTTCCTGACCAATTACCCCTATATTCCCAGCCAATCACTCACAAATGCTCTATACTCTAGCTCTATCGAGGATTCCTGATCGTCAATACAGGCGAAGGCCCAATCTTTGCCTCCCAACCTAGCTCTCACAGCAGCGCTCGCTTAATTAGCTAACATTAATCCCTCGCCAACTTTCCCTTACTCTTCTGGCCCGAAGAGATACAACAACTCCGCCAGACTCTGCCCGTTCAGCCTCATAGGAGCAGCAATCTGTACTTTGGGTTTTGCTTTCCATGCAATTCCCAGCCCTGCAGTCCTCAGCATAAGCAAATCATTTGAGCCATCCCCCACAGCCACCGTCTCATGAATCTTAATCGAATGTGCAGCCGCAAGCGAAAGTAAACTATCCCTCTTCAGCTCAGGCGTCACGATCGGATACTCAGCATTAAGAGCGCCAGACAAATGCGGAAATGGAAACTCCTCCGTCGGCCCCTCCTCAACCAGATGGTTCGCAACCGCAATATCTAACCCCAACTCCCCCTTCAACCACTGAGCCATAGGCATAAATCCTCCACTCACAACACCTGTAAGCACACGTCTCCGCTTCAATCCAGCAATTAGTTCCCGCGCTCCCTCCGCGATCGTTACAGTCTTCTTCAAGTCCTCCCAGACGGTTGAAGGGACGCCTTTGAGCATCGCTACGCGCTCTTTCAACGAGGTGGCGAAATCAATATCGCCGTCCATAGCGCGCGCTGTTATGGCTGAGACGGTGGCGGTGAGGCCGATGGAGCGCGCGAGCTCGTCGATTACTTCTTCGTTTATGAGGGTGGAGTCCATATCAAAGAGGGCGAGTTTGAGGGGGCGTTGTGAAGGTTCGATACTTGTTGTGGGACAGGGGTGACAGTCGAATATTATTTCGACTCCCTTCTCGGCTTCGAATTGGGCTACGACAGAGTCTTTTTGGAGTTTTGAGCAGTCTAATGGAAGCGTCGGATGGGTCGTGTAGCGTAGTTGGGCTACACCTGGGCCTGGAAAAGAAGCCTGATACCCGTTGCTATCGTTGCTACCGAAGCCGAAGCCTGGGGCAAGCGATTTCAGGAGCTGGTTGAATGGATTAAGCCACAGAGCTGCGGGAGAATCTTTCAAGTCGGCCTTTGCCCTGTCAAAGAATGTGACGACCAATCTGGTCCGAAAGGTATCTTTTGTAAGGTCGGCCATTATTATGCAGCCGAATCAACGGACTGGAGTCTCTTCAAAATGTGTAACATGAGAACCTATTCTGCTAAGGAGATTTACAAAGATAGTCAGGATCAAGCTGAAATCAGCTCCACTCGTTCAAGGAGTCTTAAGTGCAACGCTTTAAAAAAGCTATGAGATGGCACTTTGGGTATACATTCCGTGTAAATGGCTTGACAAAATATTAGCATATAGCATAAATCTTGGCTCAAGTCCAACTTGATTAAGGACTTTTCATACAGTGGGATATAATGACAGTCAACAAATTAGGAGGAAGTTTGGTGGCAGGTGGCTTCGGTGCCCTCAGTGCCAAGGGATTCAACTATCGATACCCCTATTTAACTACCTTAATGATGTGCCAAAAAGTTTTTTTTGAAATTCCGCGACACCCCACTAAATCCAAAACCCAAAACTATAATCTAGGTTAATACACTATGATTACCTATCCTAAGGTCACCAAAATCTCAGAAGTAATAATCTAATTATACTTCTATTATACACTCGATTTTAAGATAATCAGGCTTTATAATTATTGAGGTATATAGGTTTTCGTTGATTTCGCGCTAGATTTCTGCGAAGGCTTGGCGCAGGTCGGCGAAAATCCCCGACCTTCGCAGAAATCCAGCGCGAAATCAACGAAATCCTTTTTACTACTACGTATATAGCTTTTATTCCTTTGAAAATTTCGTAGATACTAGAGCTATACCTTATTAATATACCCTGAGTTTTTAACGGGGTTATAAATCGTGGTTATGGTGTATTAGCCTGGATTGTGATTTTGGATTTTGGATTTGGTGGGGTGTTTTTCTTCATATGCAAAGAATTCTGTACAATTCACAGCTTCACAGCTGTCAAGTTCAGGCGGGGCGATGCTCACCGAGACCTTCATAGCGTCGACTTGTGATCCGGAGAAAGCCAGCAACACTACTTTAGTGGGCATACACGTCCACGACTTCCAGCCCCTTTCCGCTCTAAAATCGACATTCAAAAAGAGCTCGACCAATACCAATTGCGTAGCCACCAGCCTCTCGCATATCTTTGCTGCCCAAGCAGACAAAGCTGTCATCCATGTATATAGCAGAGAGCGCAACAATCAGGAAGCGGTAGTACCATTCCCAGAAAAGATCCATAGCATAGCTCTCGCTGGGGAAATAGATGGAGCTGGAACGCTGGTTCTCGGTACGGAGGGTGGGAGAGTGATTTTATGGGAGGTCTGTGTGCTGTTCTGCACGCGTAAACGGGGTTCAGTGAAGCTGACCGATTTCAGTAGCTTGGTACTGGCAGACAGGTCTCTACTCCACAGCATCATCTCCAACCAACGACATGCCTAGCTGTGGACCCTTCCTCCAACTTTCTCCTGTCTGGCTCAACAGATTCTACGCTTCATGTCTGGTCTATTCCCGGCCTTCTGTCATTTTCCGCGGCCAGTAACAATAGCCAGGATTTGCCCTTCGCTCCTCTACGATCACTTTCAAACCACCGGGCTGCGATTACTGCAATTGTGTTCGGTCACAGCTTCAGCAACAACAACATTGCAGTCTCGGCTTCAAAAGACAACTCCTGTATAGTATGGGACTACACAAATGGCGATGCTTTGCATACCTTTCTGCTTCCATCAAGTCCTCTTTGCCTGGCACTGGACCCGGCGGATCGCGCTGTCTATACCGGGTATGATGACGGTAGCGTGCAACTGCTGGATTTCTACAGTCAAAGTGGTTTGACCCAGGCTTTGCATGAACCGAATTTACAATCCACACCAGTCCAGCCCTCCCCAGCTTCAAGATGGCTCTCCCCAGGACATGCGGATTCGGCTATTCTCTGCCTACAGATTGGCTATGATGGTACCAGTCTGCTGACTGGTCACCGAGATGGCAAAATACACAGCTGGGACGTCGCTAAAGGTGTATATGGCAAGCAATTGGTCGATTTTGCGGCTCCTGTCACGAACCTACAAATGTTCAGGCCGAGCGGCTTTCTGAGTACTACAAAGCCCACTCTTAAGCTTCACGGCGTTGTCAAACCTCGCTACGAGAGCTTTGCCAACGGTCACAATGACTCTAGCGCTTCCATTCCCCCGAATTATACATTCACGGCGCAATTCATGTCGAAGCTTCGATGTCCAGACTCTGCCGATGGAATGGCTTTCAACGAGGCTCTGACCCATCCATCATTTCCAGCCACTCATCTTGATGAAAGCCTTGCGGATTTCTTGGCCTCGCAGGACCCAATTACGAAGTTGTCAAATTCATCAGATCTCGCAGATCTTCAAGCACAAAATGCTAAACTTTTGTCACAGCTCAACACTACACAGGAGAGTCGGCGCCTTGCCGTTGCTGAGGTAGAAGAGCATAGAAAAGAGGATTGGAGACGGCAGAAAGATGAAGAGATAAAAGCTGCGAGGAAGAAGAGGCGGAGATTGAGGACGATCAAGTCTGCCGAGATAGCCAGGAAGAAGGTTATGGGCGAGGAAGTCAACGCAGACGATTATATGGATGTAGACAAGGACGAAGAAGACCTGAGCAGTAGCACTGATGAATTGACTGAGGGTGATTGACACCAAGAAGCGATAGATGCCGACCCATTGAATATGCGCTGGAGGAGCTCGTCCAGAAGCTTGAAGCCAAGCCAGAGGACAAGGTGAGTGGTGTAAGTCTACCGCAGCACCCATGGCATGCTGACTTGCAGCCAGAAAGTCAGGGTCCGAGGCACAACTTGAATCTCAGTCCTTGCTCATTAAACGAACTGGTCGAACTCAAACGCAAATCGATCAAAGCGAAGCCACGCAATGCAGGCCTAACGTACGAACATAGCACGCAATTAGGGTACTCATAGTTGAGGTTGCGCCTGCATGTTTGACAGGCGTCCTTCGCCAGATCTTATTCAATAGTGAAAAGCCTCTCCAATTTTCCCTAGTATCAAGTGCCGTCCAAAATAGGCCACCATCCGGTTGGACTTATGAGGTTTTATCCCTGCTTCTACATAGAATATTACAAGGTTCTATTAGGTCTGTAGCTTGCGCCAAGGTAAGCCACTCGAGCGTCGCAAGTCTTTAAGTCTGCAAGTCTCGGGAGACAAGTAAGTCAGCATGCAGGCCACAATCTGAGAATCTCAATGATCAAGATAGCTCTTAAGTTTGTGCGCACATATCTATCACTTCAAAAAGGCAATCTGTCATTGAATCTCCAGCTTCTCCGCGAATTTTGTATGCGCTGGTCCATACTTCCCCAGAAACAGGAAGCTTGCAGGATTCCAGACCAATTCCACGTGGAAGGGGACTTTATGCCAAGCTCTCTATCAAGCATACTCATGCAGGTTTGATGCAGGTTTGATGCGATGTTATCACGAAGGCGGTATATTGGCAGCCGATCAAGACCAAAATCGGATGGCCGCGAGTCCAGATTCGCGTGCCCTTGCGACAGCGCAGCGAGGCAGCCGCCTTCTTCTCAAAACCTTCCGAGACGTTAGTAAATCTGGACTCGCAAGCCTAACGCCACAATCATGAGAGCCTATATATCCCGTAATTATAAAACGATCTGGTATTCCTTCAGTCAGAAGCCAGTGCGCTCGCAAAGATCTCCTATTAGCAAAAGGAAAGAAAGACATTATCAAACCCACATCCACTCAACAACCAACCTACCCAAACACCAACCCTCTAAACTCAACCCAACCAACATCACCATGTCTTCCCCAGCCGCCTTCATGACCCTCGCCTCCGACGTCGTCGTTCTCGGTGCTGCCGTTGGTGTCGCAGGCGTCGGACTCAAATCCCTCTCCTCCCAGTACCGGAAGGTCATACCGGCACCCGTCAAAGCTGCCCTCGGTGGCGCCGAAAGCTTTGCCGACGATGACGACTTGTTCTAACCCATCGAAGCGAACCAAATGATTGCGCTACACCGAAGGTGATTCGACGACAAGCGAGCGTTACATGGCTTCGGTCTTTCGGCATCGCAGCATCGCATTTCATCATATGGACGATACCTGCAGCCATCGTTTCGTAGCCCGATGTCAGTATAAGACTCGAATCGCCCAACAAGATCAATGTGATCGATCCCTTCGTCTCAGCAAAGCGAGGATCGCCTGCGACCACCACCACCAAGGTTCCTAGAAGATGTTGCACCAGAGTGGTTCTTCTCAACGGAAGCAACATCAACACCAAATCAACGAGCTGGTACCTGCAGTCGCTGGGGGTGAAGAACCGAGCCCAATGTTTCTCGGTCTCGAGCATTGGGGCTGTTGGCTGGGGTGACAAGTGGCAATAGTACGAGGATGAAGGGGCTTGGACGAGGTAGGGAGCTTTACCAAGGGGTTGTTTACCGCTGTCATGGTTAGATAGGAGAAGTGTTACAGCATATGAAAGTATTCATCGTGACTCAAGTCCCGTGACTGAATGCGATTAATTATAGTTTTGGGTTTTGCATCTATGTTTGTTGGTATACTAAACCAACGGCGTAGGTCTGAATTCTGCTAGGATGATCATTCGATTGTGTTCACAATACTTGTTACCTCGTAACACTGCGAATTCTGAAGCAAAATTTTTCCATCCTTGATCTTTGAGGTCACGATGAACGGAATATAACCCCTATCCCCGCGCACCCAAATGCATAAATACATACATCATCCTACGAGCAAGACAGATTCCTCTACGCTTAACCTCTGCCTTCCTCTCAATGTCAAAAGTCCGTATAACCGTATTTACGCGAGTACACAGGAACTGACTCTAGTAACAAGCAAGAAAGATAACAATGATTTGCCGTAGGACAGGTATCCAGGACTGGTTCAGGTTTGCAGTTTGGACAGGCACAGATGGGGCTGGTTGGGCACGGTAGGTGAGTTGATGGTTTGTCACTTGGGCGGCTGTGGGGCTGGTGAGTATCGTATGCAATATCTAATCGCGGCTGAGAGATATAGACCTTGCATGTACGTTATGCTCTATGATCGAAGACCGGTCCTGCAAGATCGAAGACCGATCATGTACGATGGGAACCGCGATGATGGATGATCGTGAAATATAGAAAGAGATGGATGAGGAGGTTGTGCCCAGTTTTTGGCTCAGTACAATGGATGTAATGGGAGGCCGCTTGCTGCGAGCTGGGGCTGGCAAGCTGCATGCTATGAGACGTCGGAGGCGTCAGGTGAGCTATATATACATGTGCAGGCCCTCTGATTCCTATCTTTGAGGCCTCCAGGATGCGATTCAAGAGGAGAGGATCCGGGGTTGTATTGTCCATGTTCGCTGGCGTCCCCGTTCCCTCGTTCCTACACTGCGATACTGGTGCAGAAATTGGCAAGTGAGTGGCCTTGGTCTTCTGCCATTCATCTCTCTGCTACGGTTTCCTCTGGCATTTATCCGTCGTTGATTCGTACTATGGGAGTACAAGGGTATGATCAGACCCAAGCCGAATTCTTCTTGATTCAGAGGGATTTGTGTGCTTGTGTGAGGAGATCTAGCCCGGGTAGGAAGTCTAGTGCTCATGGTAAGACCTTCGCTCCATGGAATAAGGCGTGCACTGCCGGCGATCCCAGGACTTTATGGATCATGAAACTTCTCTTTTTGCAAGAATGCCATCAGAAATGCGCAGTGAAATGGTCTGACTACTCTGACTTCGGTGTGCGGCCTAGCGCCTAGGGCAAATTATTTTGAGCGAGGTTCGAAAGCCGTCAGAGATGCAGTGCTGGTATTTCTGGATATCATCAACCATGGAGCTTGTTTGTCTGCATCCAGATAAACTCTGAATGCATGATAGGCAGGTATAGCCCTAGTGGAGAGGCTAGCGCCTACGGCAGGAATCTTGGTAGAGGTCGGAGACAGTCAGGCTTGCAGTGTGACAAGGGCCGCGCTTACGTGAGGGCAGAGCCGCTGTTCTTTCTCGATGCATAACAGCATCGAGATTCACAGTAAGAGAGCTGAAGGATGCGATGAGTGGTTATCGAAGTCCGTAATGGGGAGTGAGAGTGGTGGACGAGTGTGTATCGGGATGTCGCTCGAAATCTCGGCATTCGTCCCTCAACGGACTAACAAGGGTGAGACGAAGACAGATAGATACGAAGAGCAACAACTCCCTCTGTTGCGGTGAAGGCTTAGCATGTCCTTTTGATTTTGTATAAATGTCCCCCCAAAGTCATGCGTCAGCTCGCCGAGATATCGGGAAGGAACAAGGAGGAGTATGGGTTAGCGTTCCCTTGCGTAACTGAGAAGTATGACTTAAGGTTCGAGAGTCCTGCTCTCAGGAGTCTTAGCGCAGCTGTCCTTTATATTAGTGGATTTGCATCGATACATTCGGTGTGTCTCGAATGAGCCCGGAAATCCATGTTGCCGCTCAACAAAGCCTCGGGTCCGTCTGGTGGGGTGATTTTGATACGACAACTACAACGACCTCAGATAAAACAATGCTTGCTGGAACCCCATCCAGCGGCAGCACAAGCAGGAAGACATAGTCGTAAATAGCATCGACTATACTCAAAGACTCACCTATTCACTGAAGACTATCCAATTGAAATCAGGGAACGTCCGATTGTAGGCCCAATCCACCCAGTCTGAGGTGCTATAGAGCAATTTCGGCATGCATCAACACATGTATGAAGGAGCAAGTGTGGTTGGGGCCGTCCCTATCAGGATTTCAGGGCTGACGTGAGAGCATTCGGCTATAGCCGAAGGACTGAGGCCGTCGGTGTAAGCTTGCAACTTTTCAGGAAACTTTTGGATGAACGAGATTGCAACCGCTTACTCTCGCTGACCTTGGCTAGCTCGTCCTTTCAAAAGCTCAGCTGGGTTGCACTAATGGCCGAAGCACCATGTAACGACCTGCGGCTCGAAGTTTTCTAAAATCCAAGTTCAAGAACGGCTTTGATAAAGCGGCGCAGGACCTATAAATTAATCTTCGAAGGATGCTTTTTCACACTGGAAAAAACCTATAGTACATTAAGCAAACCCCCTATAAACACCACTGCTACCCAAGAGAGACTCCGCGCCATTATCTCGATCCTCCGTCCAATTACTCGTGTATATAGACAAAGAAACCTCGTGCAAGCGCCGCAATACCGCGGCAAAGGTATCTGTAAAAATAGGAAATTGTGCTAGACGAAACACTGTAGCAGAGCATGTTTGCCGGCATCACATGATTTCGCATTTGCTGCCTCCGCTTGATGTGCCTGCGCCTTTGACCGAGAGCGCAACTCGTGCGGCTTCGGTGAAGGCTTCGTTGACACCTCGGTTCCGTTTGGCAGAGCATTCTGTTTGCCATGCAGTTAGCATGTCATTATCCCTCGCCCGTATTCCTCGCCACGCTGAGATGAAGATGGGCGTGACGTACCCAGGTATCGCAGCGCCTGTATTCTCTTCGCGACCTCCAGCCCTTGTTTGTAGTCGATCATGACTTTTTCTTTCCCTGCTCTCGTTCCTGCGTCGTCTTCCTCGTCGCCACCTCTTTCCCGCAAGTCGCACTTCAGCGCGACCAGCACCAGCTTGACTCCTTGACAATTTTCTGCGATTTCGCCCACCCATTTCGATTCGACGTTCTCTAGGGAGTCTTTCGAGTCGACGCTGAAGCAAAGCATTATCGTGTGGGTGTCATCGTAGGACAGCGATCGCAGGCGGTCGAATTCTTCTTGGCCGGCTGTGTCCCAAAGCGAGAGTTCAATGTGGACATTATCGACGAAGATATCTGTGGGCGGACACGTGAGAACCAGACCATTAAGCTTGGGTGGAGGGGATGTGGAACAGGCGTACCATGGACGTAGTTTTCTGTGGAAGATTAGCAAAGACCAAGTTTCCAGATAGAGCGCCCCTCTCACCAAAAACCGTAGGTTCGCTTTGCGCAAAGACATCACGTCAGTCGCATTTCTTGTCGCGGAGAATTGTAGCTTCAAAAGACGTACTATACCGTAGGAAAGTACCTGCAATCGCGCGAGGCGCATTAGCTGTGGCGCTCTTTGCGTAACCTTGTGGATGAATCCGTACCCTCTTGTAAATACATTCAGCAACGACGTCTTCCCACAAGCACCATCACCTCTGCACGCGATCTGGTCAGTCAATGGATCGTCAGTGTGTGAGGCTGTATCATACAATAGGACAAGCTTCCGATGGACCGTTTTGCCGCCGCCGCAGAGAGGCATGTTTAGCGGAAAAGGGCCGGTAGAAGGTGGGAGATGGGCGGGTTAAGGTAAATAGGTGGTGCTGAGCGAAGATGCGCTTTGTAACATCGATATAGTGTGTAATGTTTGGATTGATTGCTGGGCCGTACGCCAGGGAATGAGGCTTAAACCAGATGCCGATTTAAGCCGGGATGTAGTAGGTAAGGGGTCTAGACCTTGCCGAGCCAGGGTTAGCCAAGCGTATATGTTCAGTATATAGGGCTTTTACCCCGGCTGAATTTACTATATATACGGGTTAACCCTAGTTTAATTTTAACTCTTAAGGGGGGCCCCCTAGAGTAACGATATATATTTAATATAAATTTACGCGTATATATTTTATTTCTACCGAGTATTAACTCCCGCCTTTAGCGTATTTATTATTATTATTTTTTATATTATTTTTTTTCCTCCTTTTTTTTTATTATATATATTTAATATATATTTTATATATTTTTCTTCTTTTTATATTATCTTTAAATTAATATTATTATATATATTAATTATCTACCGAGTATATATTTATTATAGATATTAATTATAATATTTTTAATATTATAAATACCGTTAACCCCTCCGCTAACGGGTATTATTATAATAAATATATTTTTAGTATATACCGAGCTCTTTTTAATATATTTAATAGGGGTTATTTTTAATTTTAATATTACCTAGGTCCCCCTTTATAAATTTTATATTAAATAAATATTAAATATATACTTTTACCTAACGCGTTATATATATTAATTATATTTTTAATTTATACCGGTTTTACTATAGGCGCTAGTTATAAATTCAATTTAAATTATACCCGAGTATATATTAAATATATATAATATTATAAATAACCGCCCCGGAGAATATTTATAAATATAATAATTATTTTTTATATAATATATATTAAGTATATATAAAGGTTTTTAATATCGGCGCCGTCCTCTTTACTTTTAATACTAGTATATATATATACTTTAACTCTAGTATATTTTAAATATATATTAATACGATATAACTACGACGTTATTTTATAAAAGTAAATAATATATAGTATTATTTTCTAAGGGTACTAGATCTAGCTTAATATAAATTAAAAATATATTTAATATATACCTAGTATACGTTTACGAAGATTTAGTTTTATTATTATATTTATAATAAATACTCTAGTATTTATAAATTATTATTTTTAGTATCCTCTAAATATATATTAATTATATATAATTATTAATTTTAACCGCGGTAACTTCTCCGCTCTCGTTATTTTTATAGGTTAAAAATAAATTATATATATACCTAGTATATATTTAGTTAATACTCGCTAATATTATTAAATTATAGGTATATTCTAAAGACTAGCGCGATACCTAATATCTCTTTAAGTTAAAGTATATTAAATATTTATTAAATATATATAAAATTAATATATTATAGAACTAGACCCGCTAATAGATATTTTAACCGGTATATTATAAATATAAAAATAATCACGTAAATTAAATATTTATTATATATATACCGAGTTAATATTAAATAGCCGCTCCGACTAAACTTTCGTAGAGTTATATAATACCTACTTTTATTATCCCGTAAATTTTACGTATATATATATATTAAATATAAATCTACTATATATTATTATTTATCTTTAAATATATATTTATATTTAATTTAAGGATAAATTTTTAATATATATTAAGCGCTAGCTAGCTATATACCGGGATTATATATTTACGGAAATATCTACCTCGGACGCGAACTCGCGTTTATATAAAATATATACTCCGTATATAATAATTATTAATATAGTATAGTAAATTATAGTACCTATCTTTAAGTCCGTATAAAAGCGTAAAGTTAATATCTTCTTTAATATATCGTATATATATATTAACTTTATATATAGTATAGTTTTACTCCGTTATTTTATCGCTCCCGCTCGCCCTCGCCCTCCGCTCGCGGTAAATATATTAATTTTATAATAAATATATATTTAATATATATTAATTATCGTTAAAAAGTCGAAGCGAGCTCTAGTTAAACCGGTAAAGTATTTAATTAAAAGTAAATTCGGTTTATACCTAGTATATATATTATTAATATTAATAAAGTTGGTTATTTAATAAGAAACTCTAGGCCTATTACGCCCGCGGTACTTTTAATACTATAAAGGTAAGTTTAATATATATTTAATATATATACTATTAACGCTCTAATAAATAATTTTAATATTAGGTATAGTCTTTCTATTTAATATTATTTATATATACTATATACTATAATATATTTTTAGTTTATATTAAGGTATATTATATATTAAAGTACTTTATTTATTATTTACTATTACTAGGCGTAAGCCTAGTATATATTAAATAATATTTTTCCTAATATAGATTAAGTAATACTACCCTAAATTTAATATTATATATATACTTAACCTATACTATAACTATAATACGTATATATTTAACTTATACCGTAATTTTAATTAGTTATTATCGTTTATTATTAACTAGGGAATTTATAGACCTAATATTTTAATTTATTTAAATAATAATTAAAAAGTCTTTATTACTTTATTATTTATATAAAGAATAATTCTAATAATATTCTAAAATAATTATTTAATTATATAATATATTATAATATTTAGATTAAATATATATTATAAATATTAAAATTAAAACTTTCAATAAAATTTATTTAATAATAATATAAATATAATATAATCTTATTTTAAATTTTATTAATCTCTTAAATATATATAATTTTTAGAACTCCTTTTATTATAATATAATAAATTAATATTCTTAAATTTTTATTATTCTTAAATATATAATTAATTATTATTTAATAAAATAATATTATATTATTAATAATTAATTATTAAAGGAATTTTTTAAATTAAAAGTTTTTATTTATTAATAATTTATTCTTTTTATTATTATTATTATTATTTTTATATATAATTATTTATATTATAAAATAAAATGAAGATTTTTTTTTTTTAAAAAAAATATAAAAAAAGATTAAATATTTAATAATTCTTTTCCTTAAAATAATAAAAGAAATAGATTTTTTATTATTATTATCTTTACTCTCTTTATAATTATATATATATATATATCTATATATTTTATTATTATTTTTATATATAACTTTATATTTAATTGAAATTAATTTCTTAATATTAAATTAATATAATTTATTATTATTTTAATATATAATTTATATATATATATTATTAAATAATACAAAGATTAAGATAATTAAAAAAATAATTAAAAATTATCTAATTTTATATTTAAATTAAATTAACCTCTCGTTATTAAATTATTATAATTTATATTTAAAAGTATTAATAAAAATAGATATAAATTATAATTAGAAGTAATAATAAATTATATTAATTTAATATTAAGAAATTAATTTAGATTAAATTTAAAATTAAATATTTTTTATTATTATTTTAATTATCCTAATCTTTATATTATTTAATAAAGTATATAATTATATATAAAGTTAGTAATAGAGTATATATATATAATTATATATAAAGCTAGTAATAAGGTATATATATATAATTATATATAAAACTAGTAATAAGGTATATATATAAAGATATATAAAAATATATATATATTATATATAAGAATAATAATATTAATAAATTATATATAAGAATAATAATAAATTATATATATATATATATAATTATATATAAAATAACTTTATAAAGAGAGTAAAAAGATTAAGAATAATTAAAAAAAAAAAATTAATTTTTTTTTATCTTTTATTTATTCGTATCTTTATTATAAAGAAAAGAATAAAAATTAATTTTATTCCTTTTTCTTTTATTCCGCGGTATATATATAATTATATATATATTTTATTACTACTCGTATATATAATTATATATATTTTTATATATATTTAATTAATATTTTATTATTATTCTTAAATATATTTTTATATATATTTAATTAATATTTTATTATTATTCTTAAATATAATTATATATATATTTTATTACTACCTTTATATATTATTTATATATATACGTATATATTTTATTAAATAATATTAAATTTAGAATAATTAAAATAATAATTAAAAATTATTAAATTTTATATTTAATTTAAATTAATCTTTAAATATTAAATATAAATAATTTATATATAAAAAGAAGAATAAATTATATATAAAGAAGAATAAATTATATATAAAGATAAGAATAAATTATATATAAAGATAAGAATAAATTATATATAAAGATAAGAATAAATTATATATAAAGATAAAAATAAATTATATATAAAATAAATAATAAATTATATATAAAATAAATAATAAATTATATATATAATTAATAAAAAAGTATATATAAATATAATAATAATTTATATATATAAATCATTT